>Ga0209700_100294_pt1 | contig 88652 bp, 28 predicted proteins | sample SiratroredBW_FD_187528 | JGI IMG/M metagenome (GOLD analysis project Ga0209700, IMG submission 187528) | Root nodule microbial communities of legume samples collected from California, USA - Siratro red BW (SPAdes) (version 2) | ecosystem: Host-associated > Plants > Roots > Nodule | place: USA... | reverse complement strand
ATATCAACAAATCATATAATTAATATTTATTTATATTTTTTACAAATTATATCATATGTTAAATTGAAATGATTTAATGAATAGCTTTTGGGCCTGTCTCAGTAAGCTGTTTCTTTTTTTTTTTTTCTTTACTTAAATTAAACACTTATTTTCTCAAGCTCTGGTTTCTTGTTTTCTAAATTTTTTTCATTTCAATTATCATCTTTATCAATTTTGTAATAGTTAACAAGTCAATAGTTAATTATATCTGAACACACTTTAATTTCGATAGTTAAAAAAAGTTATTTTCTTAACTAATTTAATTCATCTTTTTGTTTTATATTAGTGAATGTTTAAGTAAGAAAAATTATCATTAATGAACTGAGATAAAATTGAGATTTGGATAAACTTGCAATTTGATTTCCAGTTTATGCGTGTGAGAGATTAGATAGTTGGCAATCGCTTTCTGTATCACTAGAGAATATCAGTAAGTCGTGATAACTTTAAATGAATATTTAGTATGAAACTTTGTTGAATAATGTGATATAATTTGAGTTGTGGATGGGATGATATTAAAACTTCATTTAACTGCATTTTAAACTTTGTGTTGTCAAATTAAGTTGGCAAAATTCTTAAAATAGTGTAATTTTTAATTGAAATTTTCAAAATGATGTATTTTTTTATTTATTTTCAGATATGGTATAGGAGAAACCATATCATTAACTGAGAAACCATATCATTAACAATGTCTTTATTACACAATTTAATTTAACATTAAATGAAATCATGAAAAGAAAACACAATCTTAATTTATTAAATGAAATTGTGTAACTAAGATTTCAATTAATGAGTTAATTAAAATCATGAGAATACTGCACCATTTTAAGATGGTTAATATTCTCCACCTATTCCTTTCCTTTTTTTTACTTGATATGTTGTTACTGTGCAACTAAAATAAATGGACAATTACAATGTTATCTTATTTATTGATTTATAAATATGTAATGGTTGAAATTAATTCTGATTAAGTAATTGAATAATTGTGAAGTTAATTTAAATAAAAGAGTGGTTACATATTGTGAAGAAAAATTACCTAGATATAATTTAAAAACTAACAATAAATTTATTTAAAAAATTATATAATATTTTCAAATTTTTCTTTCTAAATTTATTGCTAAATTTTAATTTATTTTAAATTATTTCTATATTAGTAATTAAATTCAAATATCCAACTTAAACTTAATTTTGCTAAATATATTTTATTATTAAATTTTATTTTTATTTTATTTTTATTTTGAATATCAAACTTATTCTTAATTTAATTCAATATATAAATCTCACTGACATCATTTTTATTTCAACCATTACATATTTATTAATAAATAAAACAACTTTATAACTTTACATTTATTTTAATTACACACTACTACATGCCAAAAATAAAAGAAGAGGAATGGATGGAGAATACCATAAAATAGTGCAGTATTCTAATGATTTTAATTAACTTATTAATTCAAATCTTGACTGGACCATTTCCTCTAGTAAACTAAAATGGTGTTATCTTTTCGTGATATCATTTATTTATTCACGTTGATATCATGATCTACCCATATCCAGAAATAAATAAAAAAGATATATATATCATTTTGAGAATCTCAGATAAAAATTACACCAATTTAAAAAATTTATCAATTAAGTTAAATCAAATCACCTCCTTTAATGCAAATTAAACATTCTCTTTCCATGATAAAACAATTAAGTGATTATCATTTTGATTATAAATAGTCTCTTATACATTTAATCATAAACATGTATGACATTTTTATGATTGTAATATGTTTTATCTTCAACAATCTACCTCCAACACTTAACATAATATAATGCTTAAAAGATCTACCTTACAGGACCATTAAAACAAACGTTATTTCAAACATCAAATATTCATTGCAAGTAACATTGGCTTACACATTATTTAAACAATAAGTTTTTATTCTAAACGATTAAACTTGCACATGTCACTTTAGTGCATGTAAACTCATATTAAACAAATGCAATTGCATGTAAACTCATGTTAAACAAATGAAATTCTCATGCTTGAGGACAAGAGGGAAGCAGGGGAAGGTGGTGATGAAAGGCACGACAGAGCAAAGTGGCAGAGGGATGATGAATGAAGAAAGTGACTTCTAAAAGAAGTGTTGAGAATGGAGGTGGAGTTTTCATGAAGTTGTGATTTCTCATATATACATATTAAAAGTTGTTGCTACTAAAAATCGATAATGCTACGAAAAAAAGTGAAAAAAATAGGAATTATCAGATACATATAATTTTATAGGATTAAACAGGACTTTATCTTTATGCTTTTCTTAAACTTTATTTTCATTTTTATATTTTAAAATTTATTAATTAATTCTCAAAAATTAAAAATATATGAATTTATTTTTTAATTAATTATATATAGATAAAAATTGTTATTAAATAATAAATTTAGTTATAAAAATATCCAATATCATATGTTATGTAAATATAGTTTTTTGTATCAATTGTTTGATGATAAAAAATCTTAGTTACTAAATTTAAAAATAATTAAAATTATATATTTTTAAAAATTATAGGACTAAGTTCATCAATTAAAAGTAAACAATCAAAGACAAACTTTAGGAAAAGTCTAATAATCATAACTAGATAGCATCATTTTTTATATTCGAATTTTTTTTTCTTAGCTCATCCAAGACAGAAAAACAATAAAATTATTACTCGTAGATATACTAAAACATTGAAAATAAAAAATGAATCAAGCATCTTCAACTTTAATTACAAATAATACTTCTCAGGTGGGTGAGTCAAACTCAAACAAAACCAAGTTCTCCTTTAATTGAAAAATAAAATAAAAATAAAAAGTAAAATTCCTAAGGCTAACCAGACAACACAAGTTACACGACAGGATAATCGGACACGAAAATATTACCGATATATATGTGGCAAGCAAAAGAACAGACATGCCACTCCCCACTCTGCTGCTAAATCTCCGCTTCCTCCGCCGCCGTATCCACCAGCACTCTTCCGCCGTCCGACACTTCATGGCCTCCGCCGAGCTCATAAACCCATCAAACACGCGTGTGGGCTGGATCGGCACGGGCGTCATGGGCCTCTCCATGTGCTCCCACCTCATCAGGGCCGGCTACACCCTCACCGTCTTCAACCGCACTGCTTCCAAGGCCCAACCTCTCGTCGACCTCGGGGCCCACTTCGCTCCTTCCGCCCACGCCGTCGCCGCCCGCTCCGACGTCGTATTCTCCATCGTCGGCTACCCCTCCGACGTCCGCTCCGTCCTCCTCGACCCAACCTCCGGCGCGCTCGCTGCCCTCCGCCCCGGCGGTGTCCTCGTTGACATGACCACCTCGGAGCCCACCCTCGCCGCCGAAATCGCGGCGGCAGCCGCGGCCAAAGGCTGCCACTCCGTCGACGCCCCTGTGTCCGGCGGCGACCGCGGCGCGAAGAACGGAACTTTAGCGATCTTCGCTGGCGGGGAAGAATCAACAGTGAAGAATCTAGAACCCTTGTTTTCAGTATTAGGGAAAGTAAACTACATGGGAGGGAGTGGGAAGGGGCAATTCGCGAAATTAGCGAATCAGGTGACGATAGCTTCGACGATGGTGGGGCTGGTGGAGGGAATGGTGTACGCTCACAAGGCGGGGTTGGATGTGGGGTTGTTCCTGGAGGCGATTTCCACCGGAGCGGCCGGTTCGAAGTCGCTGGAATTGTACGGAAAAAGGATCTTGAAGAGGGATTTGGAAGCTGGTTTTTTCGTGAACCACTTTGTCAAAGATTTGGGGATTTGTCTGAAGGAGTGTGAGAAAATGGGGATTGCTTTGCCTGGTTTGGCTCTCGCTCAACAGCTTTATTTGTCGCTTAAGGCTCATGGTGAAGGAAATTTGGGTACTCAAGCTCTTATTTTGGTCCTCGAGCGACTCAACAACGTTTCTCTTCCTCCCTCCGATGCCTGAAATCTCAAAACAACCATTCTCTCTGTCGTCTAGTGCTGTTTTACTTCCATTGCATTGCCCGCTCCACTCTCTTGTCTTACACAACGCAATGGCATAATAAAGTTTGGTGTCAACCATGCTGGGAGTTTATGTCTTAAGCTAATGAAAATGTTTCCTACCTAACACTATTGTATCAGTTAGTGTTGAACAAATTGCTCTATTTTCAATTAATTTTTCGCATCATGGAAATGTAAATTCCAGAATGCATAGAAGGAATCTGATACCGATTTGGGGTGCCAGCAATGGCATTTCGCTTTATTCCAGTTTTCCAAGTCGATGGCATAAAAGAACAATACCTATAAAGAGGTTGTACCTGGGCATCGGAAAAATGAGGTTGATGTTAGCTATAGGTTTTGTACTTTTGTTTTTGCTGTGATGTTTGGGTTGGAGTTGGACTTATGAATGTAGCTTCTTTCTATCTATTCTCAAGTTATGTTCTGTTAAACCACACCAAAACCTTTAAACATCTCTTTTCATTCATTAACACTGAGCTTGATTGATCTACAGTGCTCTTTGCTGGATCCTACCTGTACCATCGGAATGAGAGATCTTCTCGGCACCGATATTTCATATTTCCATATAAGAAGATCCAAGATATTCTGAGTTAAATTGTGCATGACTTCGGAACACGACTATCAAACTTTCCATATACAAGATGCATTATCATCGTCAAAACATAATTAGCAAAGTATTATACTTAAATCAATGCCGTTCCAGAATCAAGAAAATATCAAGATAAAGCTGAAACACGTTTTAGATTTACACAAGGACAATCAGAAAAGAACATGGGCCTAAGATCACAACCCATTATTGTAGTAAAAAAGATTTACAACAATTTACATTCATCAAAGAAAGGATATCTTTATAAGGGAATTATTGATGACAGCTAGGTAGACTGGCTTCTATTGCATCATAGTGAAATGTGGGATATAAACATAGAAAGATGACAAACCAAATTGGCTACCCAAAGTATTTGTCTTGATATCATAATAGGATTTAAATTGAGACAAATAATACTGTTAGTTGATTTTTATAGAAGACAGACGCACATGATCTTACCGTTACCGATTTGTCAGATGCATCTGATGATAAAACTAATGTGTCGTGCTCAGTCATATTTCTTCCCCAATCAACAACCCTTCCAGAGAGTTTAAATATGTATTTTCATAAATGAAAACATGTTCACTTTTCTCATGAACAAGAAAAAGAAAAAAACAAATCCAAGATTCTTTAGCGACGGTAAATCACTGATAATAAAATTGTAATACCTCGCGTGTTTCATACAAGCTAATAAAATGCTATAACAATAACAGCAACAGCAACAACTCCTGAATCTTCACTGATAACTCAAAAAAGCTTTGAATAAAAAGGCATTTAGGCTTGTCAATGCATTAAGTCCTGATTTATTCTCGCTGGCTACATTCCGCAAAAGGTGACTAGTCACTCAAGATTAAGTTTATATCTTCGATATTATTCCTTAACGAAGGAGAAACAAACCCGGAACCAAAATAATGAATGCCCCAGTAGGAAGAGAGAGCCCTCCTATGGATATCCCCACAGTGGATATGATCTGCAGGATCAATAACCATGGCATCATTGCTTCAATGTGTTGATCTATATTACCTAAGCAAAAAATGAAACTAGTATTACATTCCCTTGGCAATAATTTAAGACTCCTCCACTCCCAAATATTGGGAGTGAGAAGCTGCCAGGAGGGCTGCACCAATGCCGGAGCCATCATTAGCGTGCTCAATGACAATGGTCTCAGCAGCCTCCTCTCCCAGCAATTCCTTCAGTGTACTCTCCAGGCATTCTCTGAATTTAGTGTAGTGTTCAAACAATCCTCCATCCAATGCTATCACTGACTTTTGCTTCTCCCCAACCTTAACTGTGTCTCTTCCTAGTTTCTTGAGGATGCCCAGAATACCAGCCGCGGCAAGGCGAGCCCCGCGAGTAGCAACAATGTCACATAGTTCCACAACAATCTTCCTCATTTTTAGGGATGTGTTCGAGATCTGACAAAAATGAGGGGCATTAGAAGGACCAACTTTTATTGCCCTTAACATATTCAGAATGCTTTTTATTTTGAAAGACAGGTCACAAAGAATAGGTAGTTTAGTTTATCTTATCATCATAAGTTCTGGCCCCTCACATTCACTTCAAGAAAAACAATTTATAGAATGATGTGAGACATGATAGCAATATTTCAACGTGGGCAGAAGAGCGTGCATACCTCTAATATATCCTTTAATTTGTTTCCAACCACTTTCAGATCAGAAGTTGTGTCGTGGTGCATGGCTGACATGTCAGGTGTCCTAATTAAAATGATGTCAAAATTCCAAAAGTGAATATATGTTGCAATGAAGGGTTATACAATTCAACAAGGGGAAACAGGTAGCCTAAGCAGTGTACACTAGGGGATAAAAGCGAATATGAGAAGTGAATACAATTTATTAAGGTTGATTGGTATGAGCACACAGAAGAAGCAGCTGAAAATGAACAGGCTACCATTTACACTCCACTCTTGGCAAAATCTCTCGTCACACTTTTAAATGAAAAATGTAATGCCAATAATGCCGCAAAAAATTTCTTACTGGTTCTTCTATCTTAAGCTTATACATAGAGAACAATATTATCATTTATTTCTTACTGGTTCTTCTATCTTAAGCTTATACATAGAGAACAATATTATCATTTATCAGTAAAAGATATTTTCATCTACATCAATGATTTTAACAGAATAAATGAAAATGTTTTAATATACCATTTCCCCGATTTACACCGCATAAAGAAACAGTAATAAATCTTTCCCCACCACTTTCACCTTTCCTCTTATCCGCATATCTCCTACCAACTACCAAACAAACCCCAAAAGAGGCAATGACAACCCAATCTTGTCTTGCAGCATTCTTGGCTTCATTTACAAGTTTCAAAAAGAATTGATGCACAAGATAGTTAATGGGGTGATCTTGGCCATCGATTAACAGCAGAGCAACTATCAAGCAAGAGAAATGAGATTTAAGTAGAAAAGGGGGGAACAACACTTAAAAAAAATTTAAATACATGATGATAGTAAAGTGGTCCACACAAAAAGTCTAAAGAGAGCAAGCATCTTAACTTGCTCAGGTTTCCGTGTAATTCATGCAATTAAACAACTAGGCTAAGCATCAGAAACATTACTTGCACATGGATATGCAGTAAAAAAACACTCAAAATAAACGTCATGGACCAATATTGACAGGTATCATCCTAGACAGAAAAAGGTGACTGTTTGGTGGCAGTAATCAATTCAAGATAGTGAGGCGAAGGAGCCAAACCCTATAACCGATATGGCTGGATAGCACATAATGGAATGACCACAATTTTGAAGGTTATAAATATAAGTTATATAATTTATACTAGTCATGTATCAATACTTAAACATTAAAAAATATATACCAAAAATTGATTTGTAAAAAATTGTAGTTTTAAGCTAAACACACAAGTCAATAGCACCGTAAGTCAGAACAGAAAAAAAGAGACAGAACAGTGATGGAGACGAAACTCATTAACACTAAGGGATAGATTGGTGACCATGGTAAGGAAGATATGATAAGATACGCAAATTATATCCTATCTTAAGCCATTGTTTTGTGAGACAATTGGATATGATCAGACAACCTTATCACCTTATCCTATCCTATCTTTTTCACCAGTTGAATTTTATTTTGTGATGAATGACATGTTGGAAGCACTTAAGTTCTCTCAGCCCATTAGTCCCCTTACTGTTTTATCTTGTGATGAATGCTATGTTGGAAGCACAGGATAAGATTAAAATATTTTCCACTTAAGTTCTCTCAGGCCATTTGTCCCGTTACTGTGTTTCACCATTTGCACTCTCACTGCATCACTTGTGCTCCTTTTTATCAGTGGAACTTCACGAATCAAGTTATCATCACATCCATATTCCCCTTGTTATTTTGAAATGGGAATGAAATTTTCAAGTATATGAAATATTTACATTACGTGTTATACTCTTTTAGTTAAAATTACTTTGCTACTTTCATAATTTATTTATAATTTCAAATTTAATTGAATTCAATACATGATTATAAAATAATAGTTTTACAATTCAATGCATCCATATTAAAATTATATATTTATAGAGTTAAATAACTTTATTAAAATTATGTAACTAATTATTTTGTTGCTTGTATGTTTTTTTATAATTTAAATAATAGAAAAATTTACATAAAACTATCATAGTTAACTTCTAAAAAATGATATGCAATTGTGTCACAAGGGTAATTTTGTCATTTATCATGACTTGGATCACATGCCATTATTTGGTCCATCTCAAAACACATGATAGAATAATATAATACTATATAGTTGTTATTCTGTGTCTACCAAAGACATGATAACACTATTTAATTGTTATTATGTGTCTACCAAAGACAGGATAGGACAAGAGCTTAGTGGATTCATATCATGGTGTTTTTGGAAAAGCTTATTTACAAATTCTTTCTATTTATCTTATGACATAAGCACTTATGTAAGTGTTTGGAAGAGCAGATGAAAATGGCTTATGGTTTGTCCATAAGCTATTTTGGTTTATTTCATTAAGCTCTTCAAAATAACTTACTAATACGAAAACAATTTAACCTTATTTTTTCTCTTTGGTTATCAAAATAACTTAGACATAAGCAATCATTCAGTAAGTGCTTAATTAAGTGGTTCACACACTCTTATCCTATCATTCCGTATCCTATCATGTTACCCAAACAGCTCTAAGAAAACCAGAGGAAAGAAGGGACAGAGCAGTGAAATGAAGGACCTATGTTGATCTGTTACACAGAACATAAGGAAAGAACAAGATTTGGGTTCACTGGAAAGTTGGAAACAACACCAGAACTGACCAGTGTGGCTGATTTGCCAGAAACAGATGTGCACTTTGCTAGCATTGCTGTTTGATCTCATGTTCATTCTGAACTTCTCATGACAGCAACATAGTGGGTCTCTCTCTATCTCTCAAGACTGAAATAAACACACACACAGAGACCCAAAAAGAGAACAGTGACCCAAAAATATAGAGAGACAGCAATCCCTATTCACGGCCATGACTCCCACCATACAAAAATGCATGAGTCTGAAATAGCAGCCTGTGGCCACTGCTACACCAGTGCACTATTAAAAACTACAGTTGCGGTATAAATTATCATACCTAAGTATGAAAGGAACTTTCAATTTGGGTGGAACAGTATCTCCAAAAAAGTCAGCTTCTTCAGCCATCTTCAGCAAAGCTCTCCTAACAATCTCCCCCAAATACATGCCCGAAATCAACTTCTCAAAAATCTGAGAATAATAGTGGAATAATGTTAGAGTTGCATTAGTTAATTATACAAACGGACACTATAGATGATTATTACCTGTTCTCCAGGGTTTAAACTCTCAGCATCAAGAGCTAGATCATATTCTGTAAGAAAAAGATGTGATGATCGGAAATTACCCCACTCCATGTTTATAACCTATAACATTTAGAAATAATCAGAGCATGCTTTGGCGCCAGATAGTAACACGGTAAAGACAACTCTTTCACAAGAAATTGAGTCTCACATTCATAACCTACTTACCATATCTCCTGATTTTGGTATAAGGCCGTGCCATTTTGGAATAGCATGTGCACGTTCTACATATGCTGCATTTGTCCCAGTACCAAGAATCACAGCAGCAATTACATCCTGATTGTAGAATCTGCCTCCGGCTAATGTTCCAATGGTATCATTAACCTACATCAAATCAACAAGTTTAATTTCCAGTTTAATATAATAAACCACCAAGAATGGCTTGAAATAAATAAAAACTGACATAATAAAATTTTATAACTCAAAAAGTCCATCAGACACAAACTGGAAATAGTCATATGCTCAGATTCTAGCCATAAAAATAATACTAAAGAGAGAAGAGTGAGACTGACTAGAGCAGCAACTCGCATATCCAGCCCAATTTTTTCCATGGACTTGGTTAGTTCTCCTACCACATCTTCACCAACCTACAAACAAACCAGGAAGGAGAAACTCTCAGATCGCCATGCTGAGTCAGAGAATATCAGAGAAACACCAAGAAATCTAGTAAAAGAGTTCACTCTAAAAAATAAAAGATCCTCTGACTAGGATGCAGTGTTGAACTATAATGAGGCAAATATTATACTATTGTAATATCTGGAGACTTGCAAAACTTAGTACAACAACGTGCCTTCTCATTCAAATTTCTGGACTAGACGTCACAGTGCAATTAAGATAAATGTCAGAAAGAAAACAGTGGCTGCACAAACTAAAATTGAATATCGAAAACTGCTAACAACACGCTTATATCACACTCTCTACTATCGGTTGAAATTTATGAAATCAAAAATTTCAGTGGCTCTCATTTCATATTTAGTTAATCAGCTTCATTTGCGATTTTGTAGTTTCTAAAATATCTTAACCAATAGTAGGTGTTAAAAAGTGTCCACTAGAAAGATTGCTAGCACTCATCTAGAACACAATGAAGGCAACAAGAATTACCGCATCTTCAATATTAAAACCTTTAGTCCACTTAATTAGAGTCCCAGATGAAATTGATGTTTGTCTCACTGGGAATGAGAATGTAAAACCCAGTTCTCTTTGTCTGCCAGGGGGAGGATGAAAACCTTCTGGTTCTGAAGCAACAAACTTGGCAAGAGCTGAGGCTATAAAATCAAATAGTGCCTGTAACAACATAACGAATATGTATCAAAGTGTAGCAAGGCTTAATACTCTAATAGATTTTCCCATAACACACTTACCTCTGAAGAACCAGTCATCAAATGTGGAGGAATTGAAACTTCTGCAAACTCCTGGCCAATAACGCCTTTGTCTTTCCCACCCAGATGTACACGAAGGACACGGAAGTTTGTGCCACCAAGGTCCAGTGCATAATAGAGTCCTTCCTCATCCCTGCAAATAATGGATATGGCGGACAATGAATCAACACAGAAGAAATCCTTAAGAATAACCAGTTCATATTTCTCTCTCAGCATCTTGACAGCAGATTCTTCAAACCGCAGTATAACAATCAAATGTTTTAGTAATAAACCATTAACAATTGGATAGTCTTATTACCATGAATGATATGTTAGTAAGTTCCTCCAATTTAACCACGTAAATTCTGAACTGCTAAAAAGCAGTATCATTCTGAACCATCACGACAAATCACGCTCGAGTTGCAAAACCCCGGATTTACAATGAACAAAAAAGCTCTAATCTTTTCTCTTAACATTCCAATACCAAAATGCAATCATAACTGAGATAATGCATATAAACATTTACTGAATTACATACAAAAATAAAAGGTTAAGAAAGGCGCAAAAAGGTATATAATGAAGTGAGCTACTACACCACTGATCCAAATTTGCCAGTTCACCGTATCAGAATTCAGAAGTAAAATAAACAACAAGCAGATAAAAAACAAAAAGAAAAAAGATTAACCAAAAATCCATTTAAAAAGTCAAATAAAACAACAAGATCAACGTTCCCAAGAGCAGGACAAATAGACAGTCAACAAATCCGGGACATCCTGATCCTCAACTGTCTCAAACTCTTTTTATTAAAAAAAAAAATTGTGAAAAAAAAAACAGAGAAAGAGAACAAAAATACATATTTTTATTAATATTAGTATCAAACTGCGAACAGATGGGAAAAAGGAAAAGAGATAGGATAAATCTACGAACCCAGTAGGGAGATTATCGACGAAACTGATCAACATGTTAAGCTTGCTACCACCTTCAGATGCGAGACCAGCGTGCATCTCGACATCCATGGCATCAGCCACTTGTCTGAGCTTTGCAAGTGGGGTCCCACTCTTTTCCTCGAACTCCTTCAGTATCGCCATGGCGCGGCTCCACTTGCGGGAACTAATCATGCGGTGGCGCACCACCAGCGCCGCCGCGGCGCAAACGGCGGCGGCGCAGACAACGGCGGCTCCCACCGCGACCTTGCCCATGACAGCAGTGGAACAAGGCGAATCCCGCAAAGTCGGAAACTTTGTCCTCTGAAGAATGAAACCCAGATTAGATTTTAGTGGGGATGTGAGAGATTGTTGTTATTGGTGCACATTGCGGGAAAGTGACAGTGGCGTGGCCTTGGGGTTAGGAAAGATAGGTGAAATGAAATCAGACAGACACCCAACAGATACATACATATACACGAAATAGTATTAAACACAGTAAAAGAAAATTCAGAAAAATATTGTAGATCTGTCTCTTTGAGCTTCAAATAGAAGATTAGATAATGGTTAAACCAACAATTAAATAATTTTATTTGGCTTGAGTGGAAATACCGAATCTGACCTCAGTCCTACGAATTTGATGTAAACCTTTACTTTTTTTTATAAACAAATTTAGGAATCGAGTTCTTTGATTAATATATATAGTTTTCAGACAAAAAGTGTAAAAAAAATAGTTGAATTTTTTAATTTCTATAAATTGAATATATACAACGAAATTTACAAGAACAAAGTACATACTTTCTTCAAGAATTAAACTCCTTTCATTGGTTGGAGCTTACCGAGTGATAGATTCAAAATTCTTTATCAGATGAGGCAAGTTTTTTAAAAAATAAATATTATTTGGTAGTGGGTCAATGTATAAATTTAAGAAGTAAAAAAATAAAAAGGTAAATATATTTAATTGAAATTAAAAAAATTGAGCGGGTACAAGTGTCCATCCTTATTCATAGGTTGACCACTGAGCTTATGAAAATGAAAGATGACCGTTCAATTTCATCATAAATGTGTGTAAAGAATGTAAACATTTGGCATATAGTTTTCCATTTCAAAAATTAAATTATTATAACTTTTAAATAATGAGAAAGAGGGACAAAGATTGTTGTTTTCACTAATTACAAATCAACCTAAGCTTCCAAGACTGGTATAGGGGAAGGTTTATGTTTACTTTTAGTTTGGTTTGAGTTTGGAAAGGAGAGGTTCCAAATTGCATAGAAAAAGAGAGATGAATGTTGGTATGAATAAGTAAATATGTCAAAGAAAGAAGGCAATGACAGATAAGAGAGACTTTTGTCCATGTGTCATAACAAATGTGTAAATAATATATAATTCATTATATAGAACACACATGTTGTTAAAAAAAACGTGTTTTTAAGTGTTTTTCTATTCTAATATTATGATTTTTTATTTTTAATAATAAATAATTAAAAATAAATAAAATTACTAGTAACAAATAAAATCATCTTTTTATTTGTTTTTTTTTTCAAACTAAACAACTTTTATGTCTATTTATTTTTTAACTTTTTTTTTTATTCTGTGCTCTTCTTTATCCAGTTCACTAGCATTAAAGGTTCAAACTATAATGCTGTGTTAATTTACATTAATCATTTCATAATTTCAAATTTTCCAATCAGAAATTGTATCACTCAATATTTTTTTGTTTTTTGTTTTCTCCTAATATCCACTTTGCATGTGAGCATCATTATTTTGACTTACATTCATAGGCGAATCTAAAATGGACTGAGGAAAGTTGTGTCTCCCAATTTTTTTTTTTAAGTTACTTATATATTAAGATTTTTCTTTATGTAGATTGACCCTTCCAAATATTTTTAATGATTAATTAATATAATAACAGTCAATTAAGAACAAATAAAAGATAAATTAAAATATTATAATATGAGATAAATTAGGTGAAGAAAAGGTAAAGATGTTACAATATATAACATAAATATTTTAAGAACTAATTCCAAAAGATAAAGATCAAAATATAAAATAAATCAAATCCCAATTGATAAAGAGATTCGAATATGGGATACATTAGGTCCACAAGATAAATATTCAAATATAAAATAAAACAGGTATAAATAGATACAGGTATTAAAATATAATATACATTAAGTTTAAAGTTATAAATATATAAGCCATTAGTTCTAAAATATGAAATATAAGATAAAGCATACTCTATAAAATAAATATATGTGAATGAGATGAATGAAAATATTAGAATATAAGGTAAACATTGCCAGTAAAAGACATAATCTGAGAAAAGATGTTGAAATGTAAGATAATAAAAGCTATAGTATGGGATAAATTAATTAGAAAGAGATAATGTTATAAAATATAAGATATTATAATTTTTTCCTTATGAGTATTTGTTATTTTAAAAACATGTTTGGTATTAAGGTTTTTTTATTAGTTGATATACGTTATATAGATTTGTTTATTTAATTCCATAATGTTTTAGTGAAGTCTTTTTTTAATTTTTAAATTTTACTTTATTTGAAAATATTTAATTATTGACTATTTATAATATGTAAAAGTGTATTCTTTCTATTAGTGTAAACACTTGATAAATATGTGAGAGCATTTTGTGAGATGTGTTTTTTTCTTTTAGTTTTTCTATTAGTGTACATGCATGCTTAAAGGTTTGGTTCTTAAGATAAGTTATAATCTTAGGATTAACATATAAGTGAAATTCATATACGATGTTAATTTAGTAGGATATTATCTCCTTCTATCTTTATCATTTTATATTTAATATTATGATAATTTATTTTTCTTTCTTCTTTACTGAAACATTTTTCCAACAAAGTTTTTAAAAAAAAAAAATTAATGAGACACGTTTTTTAATATTTTTTTTATTCATAAAAAAATGTTACAAAACAAAAATATATTTTTATTAATGAGTAATTCAATTATCTTAACCTAACATTATTTATGACATACAATAACAGAACCTAGTATTAAAATCAACATATAATTTTGCAATGAATAAACCACATTTACATATGAGTAATTTGACGCTAACATGGTATTAAAATGTCCTTATGTAAAAAGGTTGAGTCATATTTGAATTTATAATTAAATTTTATCAACAACATACATGTTAATTAAATCTTATCAACAACATACATGATAAAACATGACAAAAATACATATATATTTTGGAATAAAAATCACATTTATGAATATATGATATGACGTAATAATAATATGACGTTATATATATATTTGGTAATGGAGCGAAAGGAAAATTCAAAATTTGAATATGTAATCTAACATAGAAAAAATTATATAAAATGATAAGATTCTATGAATTGAAAATTGCAAAATTATTGGATTCAATTATCAAAATGATTGTTGATATCCAATTTAGTGTTGATTATCACAAAGTTACAAATTGACATTAGTAACCGCTTATATTTCATATGTGAGTCACTTAAGTAGATATAAGAATCAATCAATGAATAAGACAATATTATTTTATCAAAATATACCTAAATCATAAACAAGGAAATTACATAAGTTATAGAAAAGTAACCACAATTTAACTATTAAACAAAAATATTAAATAAAATCAAAACACATTTAAGCTTTAGGTGAATTGACGATCACATGACTAACAGAAACCCTATACTTAATCTTCTTAAAATAATCCAAATTAAAAGTTTCAACTTTTGGGGTGAAAAAAAAAATCATTTTGAATCTTAAAATTTTGTTGTTTATATATATTATTTATTTTGTCACCAACTTCACTTTATTTTCAATCGTTACCTTTGCTATTTTCATTCCAACAACAATAATTTTGATGGTCTCTTTGGATCAACTCTCACTTTCTCCAATTTCTTTCTCAACCAAGTTCTTCATAATCAATGAGTCTTTTCTTTCCACCTATATTTTCCAAAGTTTTTAATAAGAAGGCAATTCTCCAACTCAATCTTTTGCTTATCAAAAGTTTCCTTCTTCACCTTTTCTTCATATTTTTTCCAAATATCTTACAATGACATTTTTTTTATGGTAAAAGTATATCTTAGAGGTAACAAAAACAAGTTGATTGATTCGATGGATCGTTTTTCAAAATTGTGAGCATTTGCTTGACCTTATGTCATACTAACATGCCATTTGGCTCACCTCAAAAACATTAAAAATGTTTTTTTTAAATTCAAGCCATTAATAAAATTTTAATTTTTTATACATATAATATGTTTTAATAAAATTACTTTTTACTAATTTTATTATAATATTTTTTACTTTTTTAAATATAATTATTATTTTATAAAATGTTTTTCTCAATATAAGTTCATATAGGCGATGGACTAAATTAGTCGAACAAACTAATATATTTAATTCACACCACAAGTTTTTTACATGACTTATTGAGTTAGACCTTAAAGCTCTAATTGAATGAAATGTTTTTTGTTGTGCAAATAAACAAATCATAGACATTTTAAATAAATAAATTCTAGACATTTAACATTATAATACTTTGTACCCTCGCACAATGTTGCTTACATCCTATTACACGACACTCACTCCTTGCTCTTATTGCACATCGCTTTCACCCATCACACACCAACCTCACTCCCTCCTATGTCACCCCTCCTTATCCTATCTCTACATTCATTATCGCCTTAACCACCCAAACACCACACCTAACTCACTCTTAATTGACGTTTATTCTCCCATTTTCCTTTCTCACCCTAGCTATCCATTAACAACAATTCATCCTCTTTCTTTTTGATTTGTGTCTAAGACCTTCATAGATATTGTATCAATCTATTTAAAATGACAGGTCTTTGTAGGAGAAGTTGTCTCTATTTACTTTATATTTGATATCAAAGTTATAGACATTGTAAGGGATTAAGTGGACTTGATTGTGAAAAGAATTTGTTTGATTGATACTTAATTATATTTGAAAGTAAATATTATATTTCTATAATAATACAAATAAAAATACTATTTCTTTTTAAGAATAATTATTTTTATACTAAAGATTTTACACCAACTAAAAATGTGTATAAATTAAATATATAGTTGGAGTGTAAACTTTAATTTATAATATGATATTGTAATGTTAAATGAAATATAAATATCTTATATACGATATACGAAAACATATCATTAAATAATAAATATAAAATGTTTATTTTCTAATTAAATTTACTTATTGTTTTGGAGCGAGCTTCTCATCAAATATAATTAGCGGTACAAGATCTTGGTTTCAAAGTGCGAGATTTGTTGATGTAGTATTATGTTACATGAATGTAAACTTGTTTTTTAATTTCCAAACTTTCGTGTTAAATTTGTTAGAAAACAAATTCATATATGGTGGGTCGTGCGCAAGCTGCCATTGAGTGTGTTAACTTGATGATTTTTGTGTTCATTTGCTTCACAATGAAATAACATAAAAAAAGAAGAAGAAAAAGACAATAACAATAATTGACAAAGCGTGGGGATAACACAGGTGGTGCAGGAAAATAGAAATAGTAATTAAAAAGATTCGTGTTGTTTAGTTGTTATCTATGGTTAGGCTTTATTGTAGGCATGTTGGGTGCGATCAGGTTTTGATTGGAACTGTAACCATCCCACGCCAAATATTCTGTCACTCTCTTTCATTTCTTTATTTCTAAAATCAAAGATATACTCTTTAAGCATTTATATCTATTATTAATGTTTCTCAAAATTCCAATTATTGGTTTTAAGATTATGGACGAACAAAATTAAATTAAATTATTTTATAATTCAACTCAGTTAACATGCATGAACTGGATAATCATGACTGATTGAGAATTAAAAAATTAAAAAATTGTAAAAGAAATAATAATCGAAGAGTTTATATGCAATTAGATTTAGGTTAGATGAATTCACGAATTTATCACAACTTACGAAGACTAATATCTTATAATAGACAAAAAATGGAATTTATTCTCAAATTCTATTAATTACATGTAGAAAATAAACAAGTATCCACCAACATTCTGTTCCTTTCAACATCTCATGTGTTTTGTGAAATTTGTCTTCCTTCCATCATCATTTTTTTTTTCTTTTTCTTTTAGTAAAGATATGAATTTATTGTTATTATTTTCATGGCATAACAAACAGATCGTTCTCAATTAGACAAGGAATTAGGTGGTACGAAAAAGCAAAATACCTTATATTCTATTCTCATGAGTGTTAGTGCTTAGTTGACGTTTTCTTAAATGAATGATAAGATGACACCTAATACCCAAACCCAACCAACTCACTCATCAATGCTCATATTATTTTCGTTTAATAATTTTTAAACTATTATTAAGTTTTCTTAATTTTCTTAATTCCATTCATTTACAAGTTAAAATTAATTTATATAGAAACTAATTGGAGAAATATTTTATTTTCGAAGTAGCTTGTCCACAGCCTATCATCTCTAAATTCAAAATTACAAATATTAACATTAAATAAAGTTTTGCGCTTTTTTTTTTCTGAAGGATTAATAAAACCAACCCATGAAAGAAAATATAAAGCAAAAATAAATATTGTGTTTAAACATGAAAATAACAATATAAAAAGACGACAGAATGATACAACCAAATTTGCACTGAAAGTGGAGAGACAAGACAACAGGTTTATTTGATCTAACTATGTCTGATGTTCTATGATAAAATTATGTGTTATAATAACTTCCTTTAATATTTTATTACATGTGCATTGGAAGACACATTTAAAATTATTATTTTTTTCGTATATCAATAGTTTTCATTTTTTTTGTTAAAATATATAAATTTTTTTGTTTCGTTTCAATTTTAAAACTCTCTTACGTTCTCCATCACCAGTGTCTCGTATCAACGTCTATCATTATTCATAACTTTATTAATGATGAGTGTTATTGTCATATTCATATGCAAAGTGAAAAAAAAAAGTGACATAACATCAACTACTCTTTAAACTATAATTTCTGTAAATTAGTTTGTGTGCAAACTAAATTTTAGTTTTAATTTTATTTATCTCTTTTAGAAATCTTCAGGGAGAAGTTCGTTTAAACGTGTGGCAGTTAAGTTTTTTTTTTTTTTTTTTTTCACGAAAATATTAAAACATGTTGGAAACTAATTATTGGTGAGTTGGGCTTAGGAGAATACTTGGGACGAGTTTTTCCTGCACCCTAATACATTCTTCCTGCACTCTAATAAAAAATTTTAATACCACAATTGTCTTTATATGAGAATCGGATGACCTGTTCATCCGATTGTCAATTTTTTTCAAATGACAATCGGATGGGGGTGTCATCCGGTTCTCATTTCCAAATCAAAATGATAACCGGATGAAACTCATCCGGTTCTCATAGCCCAAATCGAAAAATTAATCCGTTTTCGATTTGGACTATGAGAACCAGATGAGTTTCATCCAGTTATCATTTTGATTTAGAAATGAGAACCGGATGGGGTTGTCATCCGGTTCTCATATAAGGGTAATTGTGGTCTTAAATTTTTTTATTAGAGTGCAGGAAGAACGTATTAGGGTGCACGAAGAACTCGTCAATACTTGGAGAGGAATTGGATCCCCATTTTTAGGTACACCTGGGACTGCTTCTTCCTGCACCTTCAAGGTTTATTGGAGCACTTCCAAGTTTTTAAATTTTTCCAAAAGTGCCCCGTTTAAAAAGACCATTATGCCCCTTATTATTTAAAAACAAATATAAAAATTTTTAAAATAGATAATTTGAAAGTCAATTTTAGGTTCAAAAATAGCTTTCAAAATTGCCTATTTCGAAAAAGAAAGTTCCATTAAAAACACTTTTGGAAATCTGAAAGCTATTACGGATCTGAAATTAGCTTTTGGATTTGTCAATTTCAAAATATTTTTTTTGTAAAAAATGAAATACGGAATAGATATTTCGGAAGTTAATTCCGGATCTGGAAATGTCTTTCGAAATTGTCTATTCCGGAATTATAAGTGTCAAAAAAATTATTATATAATTAATTATCTCATTATATCATTATTTATTCTAAAATTGTCTATTTTAGAAATGAAGGTGTTAAAATAATTATATCATTGTCTATTATAAAATTATATCAAAACAATTATGTTATTGTTTATTCTGGAATTATATCAAAATAATAATATAATTGTCTATTCTGGAATTATATCAAAATAATTATATGATTTCCTATTCTAAAATTATATCAAAATAATTATATCATTGCCTATTTTGGAATCATATCAAAAGAATTATATCATTGTCTATTCTGGAATTATATCATTGTCTCATTATATTATTACCTATTTAGAATTCTTAAATAGACAATAATATAATTATTTTGATATATTCACTTTCAGAATAGGAAATTTCAAAATAAACAACAATATAATAAGATAATTAATAGTCTAATGACCTTTTTATACATTCAGTTTTGGAATAGATAATTACGGAAGCTATTTCTGGAATTGGCTTCCGAAATTACTTATTTGAAATTCATTTTTAATAAAAAAAAATTTTGAAATGGATAAATCTAGAAAGCAATTTCGAATCTGAAAATAACTTCTCAATTTACTCATTCTGTAAGTGTTTTCAATGACATCTTTTTTTTTGGAATAGACAATTCCGAAATTTATTTTCAAATCTAGAATTGGCTTCTGGATTTACCTATTATGAGCTTTTTTATTCGTTTTTAAATGATAAAGGGTATAATGATATTTTTAAATTGATAGTTTAGAAAAAATTTTAAAATCTTAGAATGTACCAAGAAATCTTGGAGGTGCAGGAAGAAGCACTCAGTGCTGGGTTGGTGGATTGGACTTGGGCCATTTGGCAATGGGTTCACACTTCATACATATTTTTCATTATTTGAAAGGTGATTTCATTTGTTAATGGGGGGAGACACAAAATTTATGACAATTTTAAGTGTGTTTATTTAAGTTTTTAACATTTAATTTATTTCAAATTTAGCATTTTTACATATTAACATATTATTATTTATTTTATTAACAATTTAATACTCCACCATTTATTAATCATTATAAATAATTTATTAACTTCTCATTGTATTTACACAATTTTCCAATCGAAAACTTTTTTTCCTTTTCGTGTTAAGGTGTCTCTCCCTTCGGCTTGGCTAAAATTTTTGTCACTGCACAGGGAGAGTTACCTTCTCCACCCCCATAATCTAAAAGGTCACCTCCCTGTAATCTGAAAATTTATTTCATCTGTTTAAAATTATATTTTAAAATAAATAATTTAAAATATTAAAAATATATTTTAGAAGGTATAATTCAGAATACCATATATATATATATATATATATATATATATATTTTGAAATGTATTGTTGGAAATATATCAGTTTTGGATTTTTTTTCAAATGTTTTAATATTTTATTTAAATTGATTTTTGAAAGCAATTGATTTGTTTTAAAGAGTTATTCTTGTATTTTAAACATAAATAATTTATTTAATATGAAGATATTTTTAATACCAACAATATTTAAAATAAATACAATAAATAATAATAGATATATTAATGATAATTTTTTTGTGTGATATCATTGTTAAATTTAAAAATACATAAACATATTGAAAAACTATTCAAAAACTATAATTATGCCCTTGTCCCCTACCTCTACAATAAGTAGTATATAAATGATCCTCTCGTTCATAACACTTAACTGTAACGTATTGTGAGTTTTGTCTCATACTAGAATATCTCTTGCCACACATCCAGAATTGATCATGCATTGCAAAATCTCAACGATTATCTTATTCTCTTGAATTGTAGATTCTACAATTTTTTTTCATCACCTCCTATTTAACTCATTTGGTATTCATTTGGGAACGAGTTTTCTAAATATGAGAAATTGAGAAGTTTAGAAAATAGTATATAAATATATAAACATGCTAATAAATAAGCTAGAGTTATTAATGTTCGAAATCCAAAGCAAGTAAAATATTGAATGACATGTACCAATTAGTTTTGAATAAATTACACAGATGATTTTAATATTACAACAGACTAACAAAATGTAAAGTATCAAATTTGTAATTTTTTATTTTATATACTGTCCAATTTGTCTAATCTAATAAATATAAACTTCAAATTCACACTTGCTCGTCACTTGCTAAAAAAAGAGATCTGAACAACAGAGCGATCTGTAGCAGATTTCAGGGTTTCGGGCTTCTAGCAAATTTAACAGCACTGATGGTTCGAAAAATTGTTCTATAATAAAAAAGGGTTCAAGTTTAAAGATAATATTCATACAGCTGTACATTATTATATCTTTCGAATATTTATAACAGCAGTTTAAGCAGTAAAATACAAAGAAGAAAATGAACCACCGAGCTTGAGCATTGTAGACATTTATTCTTCTACTTGATCATTTCAATAGTGGATGTTACATATGAAAGAAAAGTGAGCTTCATGTATATGTAATACTTGATATTATATATCGGATCATTCGTTTAGATTCTGTTAAGTGCTAATTTGATAAGCCTTACTTTGAAATTGAAGTGGATCACGTTATACAATTGTTGATTTCAGGGCTTGCTGGCCATACTTGTGCTTAATGCAAGTGGGGACTGGAGATAAACAACTTGGTGAGAGCATCATGCGACCACAATACTTTGAAATTCACAACTCTTTTTCAAGCTATAGTATCAACACTAATTATTAAAAAAAGTTATCCTTACGTAGTTTTCATGAATAGAAATATAGAATTCTGCAGCCATCTAAATTTGACCTTATTCTATAACAGCTCAATCTGATGTAACTATGTGGATCAGTTTGTGTAATTGTGTCACGGTTTAAAACATTTAGATAGCTTTTCTGAACTTATCAGGTATTACTTTGTGAAATGAAATTGGACAATATATATTCAGTTCCGGCATTAAAGGGATTCTACAGGAAAATGTAAGAGCTTTTAAATGACAAGCAAGAATCACTCACAAAAGTGATTAATTTGTGAATTGAAAGCTGATTTTGACCCTGGTTTGTGTCTTTATTTTGGTGGAGGAAGTGATTATGACTTTTTTATGGTCTCATGGTATTCAGCAATAGTGATTTTTTTAATGACTCTTACGATTGATTTCCATATTCAAACATGCAATCCATATCAGCTAATTTATAAACCGTTCACATGTTAAGGCCAACTATAATGTGTCTCGCACAGATCAATACAAAAGTTTAACCCGAAGAATCCAACCAAATCTAACTATAATCATTTCCCATATTGTATTGCGGTTGAATTTGTATACACCCCTTGTGAAAATGCTCCCTAGTTCCTGCATAAATATATCTAGTTTGACAACACTAAAGGACAACATTAGAGATAATGTTTGCAATGCTCCATTGTTTTAATGGAGGGTGACTGCTTCACTCTTTCTATCATTTGACGGCACCACCACTAAAAGAATTAATTTAGAAAAGGACCTCGTGAGCTTCGAACAATTATAAAGTTCATTGCATATTTCTACATCATGGATAATTTGGTCTCAGAAAAAAACATTGATTTGCAAGTTGCAACACCACTAATTGGTTTGAGGGGTGGGGATCAAATTCTCTTAACGACAAAACTTAATTAAAAATTAATTATCTAATAAAGTTTAAGGAATATATGCTTAACCCTGTAACATTGGATTTTATACAACACCTACATCTCTTTTAGACAAAAACCACCATACATTGCACACGGTTATGTTTGCTTGTGGCTTTTTCTTCGGGGCAAGGTATAAATTAATCACTAATTATAATTGACACCTCTAACTAATCATGTCATACTCAAAATTATCAAAATCAGTGATCAAACTGATTGGATGAAATGAAAAAGGGCACGTACATTAATATACAGTTGGTTTGATAGGGTTAACTACAAGCCACAAACATGAAATATAAGGTAAAATCTAAGGTTTTCATGGACAGGTTAAATATATAAGTAAGAAATATTCTTTATTCTATACATTGATTCCATAGAATTGAATTCAGATCTATACTTAACCAATATATTATAATTTAATCATATTTTTTTAGTTTCTGTTATCATGAAACAAGGAAACAACTTATTGAGGAAGAAGTTGTTGATTTGGGTAGTTAAGAAAGTTGGGAAAAATCATGAATCTTGTGAGTGATATGCAAACAATGTCTAATGACCATGTGCAGCAAAGCTCCCCCACGTGGGTTATGACAAGCGTGTGGGTCTCTAATTCCAAGTGCTACTCATTTCTTTGATAGTTTTGGCAAGATGCAATCTTCTTGGATAACAAAACTTCCAAGTGAGGAATGAAAATCAGCCTTATTCACAGAGAAAAGATGATGCAAGTAATGTTGAATGAAAAAGTACATAGATCTTATATTAATTAATTGCAAGGTTTGGTGATGAAGCAGTAAGGAAGCTTTATTTGAGGCATACATTTCCCATGTTGATGAGAATTATGAGATATTCTTTTTCCTGAATGCCAAGATGAGCTGTGAGTATGTAGAAAGGAGCTGGCTCTGTAAACCCTGCAGCTTAGACAACCTCTCTAGATCTCCACCCTCTTTTCATTTTTGGATTTAATAGCATGTCTTTTTCAAAATCTTTTCACAGTTACTTCATCACCAATGAACTGTGTTTCTTATTTGGAGTAACTTGCATCGACCAATTTCTACCATATCTAAAGACTTTTCATTCTAGAATTATTATACCTTCCCTTCTTTTCATATTCTTTAGTTAAGAGGAAGATCATGTAAAATTAAAAAAAAAAAACATTTTGATTTTTTTAACTGGGAGAAATGAAGCTACGTTTGTATATGTAGTCTTGTTGTGTTGTATTCATATAATGTTTACCTTTTTGGCTAAAGGTTAAACTTTGTGATGGGAGGAAAAAGGGGAATCTGGTGACCAAAGCTTCTGTTTTTTGCTATTTACTATTTGTGGGGGTGCTGCCAAGTGTACTATAAATAGATATTTAATTCTGTTTTGTTTAGATATATGAAATATAAAAATTGCATTCCACATGCCCCAACCCCCAAGAAATCGAAGTTGAGAAATAAAAGTTTCAAGTCATCCATGCTTAGTTACAACAAATCAAATGTATAGACTCTTATCAAAAGAAGAAGTTAAAATTCAAAGGTGAATGTAAGGAATTATTGAAGTTTCCAGCTTGGAAATAATGCGTGTTGGAATCCCTTGCCAATACTTATGTTACATAGGCAAAAAAAATGTAGTATTTAATATTTGAAAGCGCGTTAGCCTCACATTCAAATTTGTGCTGAAATAGAATCTGAGTTGTGTTCCCTTCTTTAGGCAGAGAACATATTTGTTTTATTTAACCAAAAGCTGAATACATATGTGGCGTGGCTTCAAGTTCCTAACACTAATGGGAATATAAAATTCAATCAAACTTAGGATGACCATAATGATTCCTAAGATTCATGCTTAACAAATTTGTAAATATAATAAGATTTTCTATATTAATTTTAATTTGGTTAAATTTAAAAAGGAGTTTCTATATGACTTCTAATTAGAACTAACATAAAAAGCTTATTTAGGGTAATCAAAATACAAAAATGAGATGATATATTTATTTAGATAATTTTTACTTATGCTAAGTGTCATGATAGTCATGATAATAAAGGAGACTAAAGATATTATGAGACTATGTCTCCATATTGATCTCTTTATTTTTAATTTTGACTTTATTTGTCTTTCTTCTAAAAAAAATTGCATAATGTGAATAATTCTAATTACATATGTTCATGTCTAACTATAAGGATTAATTCAAAAGTAAACTAACTTATTAATTAATCAACAAACAAGTATAATAACTAATAACAAATTTTACAATTGAAATAATATTTAACATTTATCTCATTTCTAAAAATATAAAATACAAAATATTATAACTGTTGCTTAATAGTGATGAAAAAAAATTAGTGGTGACAATTTTTGGATATCTAAGTGTGAGTCTAAGTCACAGTAAAAATAAGAAAGTTAAACAATATATAAGAAAAAATACCACAAACCCAATATCTTAAGGTTTTGAGTTGAATGTGATGTCATTTTTTTATGTGTGTCTCAACTTAAGTCCCGTTCTTATTTTATATTTCCATATTTCCTCTCTTATATTTTTTTTTCCAACAAGGACAACTTTTACTTATATGCATAGATTTTTTTTCAACATCAACAACTCTTATTTATATACATAATGAGATTTGAGAGTGGCAGTCGAAATACATCAAATGAATAAAAAAACAAAAATTATATAAAATTAAAAATAACAAAAATTAAATATGTCCTAACAATTAAACATTTTACATGAGCTGTTTTAAAATCGATATAATACATAATCTATTATATCAATTATCAGTTGTTAAATAAATTGATATATTAAAGATATATTAAATTAATTTTAAAATAACTTATATAATATATGAAATAGTAATTATGAAACTGAAACTCTAATTTGGATTGTTTTGTGAAAATATGTAAAATTATATTTTCAAACTATTAAATGAAAATAAAAAATTAAATTACTACTAATGTGTTTTATAATTATATTCATATCTCATCGTTTACTAATATCATTTGTATCTTCTACAGATATATTTTATCATTTCCTTCCATTCTTACCTCTCTATTAACTAACTAACTGCTCTATTATCTCATTGTTTTTTTTTCTTTTTCACCTTTTTGTTCTCTTTAAACCAATCAAAGTATAAAACATTATTTGAAGAGAGTTGGCAATGAAGAAGATTTGAGTTTGATTATATTTTTGTGTTGAAATGAAAAGAAAGTATAGTAATTGAAAGGCAAGAGAAAAGAAAATTACAGAGATCCATGTTGAAGTGATAGAAGGTCTTAGAATTGACCATGTCATGTGCTTCTTCCATGATATCTGGGTATTATAGTTCATAGCCACACCCCAATTTGCTCGTGCCCCAAGAAAGATGCTGAATTCAGAAGCAAGGTCCCACCCCACCCCAATCAACCACCATGTTCCCTTTAAACCAACAATCAAAACTCACTTCACACCGGCTGCAAACCTACTTTTAAATACCACTGTCACATCAATATAATTCACACTAACTATTTCTTTTCTTCTTTAAGTTCACAAATAATTTCATTGTAAAAATATTATATACTTTATTCTTTTTAAAGAGTGATAGACAGTTTCAAGATTTTTGTTTTTCAAATTTTACATCATTCTTGTGATTTTTTAACCATTCCATTAATAAACAATATTTGAAAAGAACCAAGAAATGATTGACTGAAGTTTTGTTCCTTATTACTTAGTTTGTCTATCATTTACAAGTTCCAATATAAATATAAATATATATATGACACCCGTCCAACCTCCAACTGTTGTCAAGTCACAAGATTTTCTTCTGCTATTTTGAGCACAAATGCTTAAAAACAATTAAAGAAACATTAATGAATGTATACATTTATAGTACAAATAACTAATTAATAATATCATCTTCAATGCATGTGTTTTTTTTTAAATGAAAACTTCATATTTATACGTGTATCACCTTAATATTTGGATAATCACATTTTTTAAATAACTAAATGACATAATAATATCGAAATGTAGACTATTAATCAATTCAATTCCCGTGATAATAGATATTATCTAATACAGCTAAAGTTACCAAAAATGGGCAAGTATATCCATACATACAACTGTTATATTACATGTACGAAAATATTTTTCTCCTTAATCTAGTAACTAAAATAGAAGGATCAATATTTAATTATTGGATAAATGAAACCTCGAACATGCACAATGTTTTTTAACAATCTGATTCATGATTTTTTTTCGTACTTGATTGTTCGTTTGCAATTTTAAAAACATCAAAAATCAAGAAAATCATATTTCTTTTACTCAATTAAATTTTATTTGTTTTACACAACTTAATTTTTGGACGTCATGATGGTATTTTTCCATGAATAAAGAAAAACCACAGTTAATGAACATGAAAAAGGATGACAACATAAGAAAAAGAAAAATTAATTATCATTTTACTATATTTAATATTTTTTGCCCTTATTACAACACTGTGTTAAGTTGACAATTGCCTAAATACTTATTATGTGAATTCAATTTTTTAATAATACAAAAACTCACAAATGAATTAACTTGATTAAAAAGTTACATATTTTAAGACCTTTTTTGAGTTTATTAACTTTAGGAATTTAGAAATCATCATTACAACACTTTTTTTTTATTGTAAAAAATTAAGCAACTTTGTTTAATTATCCCTATACATCCAATATCATTAAAAATTTGATGTGATACTAAAGCACTATCATCAATGTGTAATAAACTCACATTCATGCAAGATATTAAATATCAATTTAATGGATGAATCAAAATACATAAATGAAATTGTAAAAGATCAAATTCATGAATAATAAACGGATAAATTAAAACCTATAAATCACATATTAGGTAGGTAAAAAATTTAATTAAATTTTTGTGGTCTTATATGTAAAAAAAATTAAAATTATCAATGTTTTGATGTTAAACAATAAGAAAATGAATAATATTTTTCTGGAAAGCAATTTTGTTTTAAAATTGCGTATACCAAGAAAAAAAGGTGGAAGTAAAAAGAAGATAAAGAAAAAGAATGCATAGCATATGTGAAAAAAACAGAAAGGTGATTATAAATTTAAGTATGAAAAGGTTACGAATTAAAGTAATATTTGAAATAATACTTTGTATTTATAATTTTCAAAAAATTTAATAGATTTAAAATAATTTAAGAGGAATGTAATTTTACATGAATTAAATTGTCTACATGCACTTCATACAAAAAAAAAAAAAACTTATTTTAATTATAAATTGTTTTATGAAATTATTATTTGAATAGATCACTACATTTCTTTATTTTTTAGAGAACATAAAAAAATACGTCTACTTCTAAAATCACTCTTAATATTAGTACTAATATATTTGTCTCTTATATAATTATATTTACTAATACTTTTGGTCTTTCATTAGTTACTGAATTAAATAAGAAAAGAGAAAATTATTTTTTTTTCCTCTACTGCAGATGAGTGTACAAATTAATTCATTTATTTCTTACTTACTTCTTTATAACTTTCCTTCTCTCCCACCAAAGTGAGTGATAAAAATGAACTTAAATTTTTCACCATTGATAAGGTATCAGTGTTTCAAATATCAGTCATAAAGTGAATGTGTCAAAAAAAGGTGCAGTGGAAAAAGCAATAAAGAAAATCCCGTTTTGAATACAAAATACACAAATCTTACATAAAAGATTTCAATGTAAAACATTTCGTTTGTGTGTGTGTACATATAACACACGAAATGATAAAACTTGTATTAAGTAAAGGGAGGTGAGTGAATATTGAGCAGATAAAAGATAAAATAGATGAAGATAAAATGATAAAAGTTTTGTGACGTTTAATTTGAGTGATTGATTGAAGAATTACTGTTATGAGGTATATGTAGATTTGCAGGTGAAAACTGGTGGGAATTGGAGGGTTTGTAAGAGAGGGATAGTTTTACTATGTAAGGGGGGACAGATTACAGATAACATATGCAGACATTCTGGGAAAGTTGTGGGAATGTGAAAGCAAAGGTGGGTTGACATCATGTCATGCAAAAGAAAGAAAGAGAGTTTTTAAAGAGAAGAGAGACATGCAACCATGTTTGAATTGGGAAGCAGAAGAAGATGTTAAATATTTTACGTGGCATTATGTGGCCTATGGGTCTAAAGGGATTCTGGGGCAGTGAGACAAGCAAGTAATGAACCACAACACAACAACATTGCATTATGTAGGCTGCTTCCCCCAATGCCAGAAAACAAAAAGAAGAAGTGGTGCCACTGCCTCCCAAATGTGAGACTCTCAGAGCTGTCAGATGGGGATGGTGGGGACTGCATATTCTCATCTCTTCAACACTAACACAGTTTTTTTACCACCTTCACCAATTCCCTTTTCTTCTCTTCTATATATTGTCACACACACAACACTCACAAGGGAGGGACACAGGCAAAACATGCACATTTGGATGGGACAACAACACTTAATACCAACAACTCAACAAGACAGAGATAGATAGAAAGAGAATGCTACAAAGTAGAAAGTAGTAAATGCTAACTAGTACTATATGGCCTATTGTTATGAGGGATGTTTCCCTCCAACCATCTGTTTGTGAAAATGGGAGCTGAGTGCTGTGCAGCCTCCGGCAATTTCGCACGCACCCATGTGATCCATTATGTCCAATCCACCACATCACTATTCTTATACTCCTATCATTTGCTTCTTTCTTCTTTCATCTACCTTTCTCTTATGCATGCTACAACATAACACTACCTTCTCTAATCTAAACCTTTTCTAATTCTTTCTACTTTCAAACCCTTTTCCTACCTCCATTCCAAGCCCATTTCAGCTGCTTCACCTTCACGACCCGACAAGTACTTCACTTGCAGATGCCACGAAAATTAAAGTCTTTGCTCTCAAACTCCACGTGTGGCCCTTTCCTTTATCAAATCAAACAAATTCAATTTATCAAGCGGTCAACTAATATGTTATTACCGACTAAACAGTACTACCCTTGGCTTCTTTGTGAAATCCAAACTTCTAGTGGCTGTTCGCGTGGAGTTTTGACCTCAGAATCAAATTTAACATCATCTTAAACAAAGAACCACGCTTTCTCATAATTAATTTTAAACAAATATATATTAAATAAAACATACGTGTAATTATAAGAGTGGACTAATTGCGAGGGAGATAGATAATTTATTTAATTACCACTTCCAGTTTTTAAAAATAAACAGGTAAATATTATACGCCTTATTATAAACATAAAGACATTGAATCAAATCTTGAAACAACTGAGATATAATTTAATATCAAAACATTAACAGTAGAGAGCATAATAAGGCTGACTACTTTTGTGGTAAGTTTGTCTCAGTAGAGAAAGTTCTCACTGGTCAAACACTAATCAATGTTTGGTCATATGCTTTTTTACTCTTTATAAACACGTATTTTTTACTTTCTAAGTTAAAATTAAAACATAAGTACAGTTAATAATTTTTTATGTTAATTAAAAAGTTTAATTAAAAGAAATATATGATATTTAAGTACCATATAATCAGAAAGAAGAAAAATAATTAAAATTGTTTGTATTTAGTTTTTTTTTCTTATAATTGAGTTGGGAGAAAGTACTTTCTTTACTTCAGTATATTTTGTTGTTCGTTGAAAAAAAATAGATTGCTGTATCCTAAATTTAAGCCTGACTAAACAGAATCCTGATGAATTTTAAAATCGAGTTAATCCCGACACTTATTTATCAATAAGTAAAACAAACAAAGGAAAATATGACAACATTCGTACTGGCCTTTCCTTTTACCATTTAATTATATTTATTGTTGGCAATTGAAATTAATAATGAAAGTCAATAACATTCTTAGGTGCGATGGATACATTAACAATATAATTAGTGGAGCAAAGTCAAATGTTTTTGCTAGACCAATATATAAGCCGTACATGCATTATGCTTTAATGATGAATGACACCTTTGTCAGTAATGCAGTGCTTTACTGCTTTTTCAAGAATTCTTGGATTGAATTGAAGTAATTGCATTGCGCCTGAAGCTAGAAGTAATCAAATAGAAGGTTTTGTAATTTGAGATCGCACTTACCTAAGAAGGCCAAGAAACTAGCATAATCACAATATCACAAAAGCAAAGAGGTGTTCCGTTATTGGAAATTGTTCCCCTCAGAATACACTGACATTCCCATGTATTTAAGTAATTTTCATCTATACAATTGGAATATAGCATTAAACCTGAGTACACGTAATATAAATATACATTTTTTAGCAAAGAGATTGAAAGAGTATGACATGTTAAGAAAAGTATAGAAAGATTGTAAGATTTTAGGTTGAGTCATGAATGACTGTTGCAGAAGCATGTATCTTGACATCAACCCTCGTCTCATTATTAATAATAATAGTTATAATAAAGGAAGAATTAATGTAAATATTTTAAGAGGAGGTAAAACACTTGAAATGTCTATTTATACAAGGGTCACCTTCCTGGCCTTCTCATTGAATCGGGGTAATTATTAGTTTCGTGTATCTATCAATCTGTCTATTTATCTGGTCACACACTCTCACTAACTCTGTGGGAGTGATTGTTTGGGTCATCCCACACATAGCAGATAACAGAGTGAGGAGGTGGGAACTGTGAAGTGCAAGTTAGTATAATCCAGTAGGATGGGATCAAAAGCAGAGGGAGGAGATTACAAGATGATGGAAGCAGCAGAAAAAGATAAGCAGTGTTGGAGCATAAGGAGAGAAGTGAAGGCGCTGATGGAGCTAGCGTTTCCCATAGCGATGACGGCGCTCATATTCTACGCGCGTTCCATGGTATCGATGTTGTTCCTGGGACACCTAGGAGACCTCGAACTGGCGGCGGGGTCCTTAGGAATGGCCTTTGCGAACATCACAGGTTATTCGGTGCTGTCGGGTCTAGCACTTGGGATGGAACCGCTATGCTCGCAAGCGTTCGGCGCAAAACGCATGAACGTGCTGTCGTTGACCCTCCACCGCTGCGTAATGTTTCTGCTACTCTGCTCCATCCCAATATCGCTCCTCTGGCTCAACATGTCAAACATCCTTCTACCCTTGCACCAGGACCCTGACATCACCCGCATGGCCCACACCTACCTCATCTTTTCCCTCCCCGACCTCCTCACCCACTCCTTCCTCCACCCAATCCGCATTTACCTTCGCGCGCAGGGCGTCACCCACCCGCTCACGTTAGCCTCCCTCGCGGGAACCCTCCTCCACATCCCCTTCAACTACCTTCTCGTCACGCGGCTCCGCCTCGGCCTCGCCGGCGTCGCCGCAGCTTCCGCTGCCTCCAGCCTCTCCATCCTCATCTTCCTCGCCGCGCACGTGTGCCTCACCGGCCTCCAATGCGCCGCGCCCACCCGGGACTGTCTCGTCGGGTGGAAGCCGCTGCTCCGGCTCGCCGCACCCAGCTGCGTCTCCGTTTGCCTGGAGTGGTGGTGGTACGAGATCATGATAGTTTTGTGTGGGCTTTTGGTTAACCCCACTTCAACTGTCGCTTCCATGGGTATACTCATTCAAACCACTTCCTTTATTTACGTTTTTCCCTCTTCGTTGAGTTTTGCGGTTTCTACTCGCATTGGGAATGAACTGGGCGCAAATCAGGCTTATCGGGCGAAGCTCTCCGCCGTAGTATCTGTTTTTCTCGCCGTGGTAATAGGTTTCTCGGCAATGGTTTTTGCCATTGGAATGAGAGAGTCATGGGGAAGAATGTTCACTAATGACGAAAATATTATAAGGATCACATCCATGGCGCTTCCCATCCTTGGAATTTGTGAACTTGGCAACTGTCCACAAACGGTGGGTTGTGGCGTGGTTAGAGGGACGGCGCGACCCAACACCGCGGCAAATATCAACCTCAGCGCATTCTATTTGGTCGGAATGCCTGTGGCGGTTGGGCTTGGGTTCTGGTTAGACGTTGGGTTCTGTGGGCTCTGGCTGGGCCTATTATCGGCCCAGGTGTGTTGCGCGGGACTTATGTTGTATGTGATCGGGACCACAGATTGGGAGGTGGAAGCCCATCGGGCCCAGCTGCTGATGTGGCAAGATGATGGAACGATTGATGGCCAGAAGCAATCGTTGACCACCGTTGTTACTGTGACGCCCTAGGCTTGATTGTTTGATGAAAAGCAACACCCCGTGTTGATGATGGGGTTTATTTTGTAATTTCACCAAGATTAAAGAAAGATAATTATAACTGCATTTTCTTTTCGCCTCTTTTTTCCCACCCATACTGGATACATACACAGTGGATACCAAATTATTCTGTCGTTTTCGACATTCTATTTTATTCTACCAACAAAATTTCTCATTTCTTTTCTTATTATTTTACAAACAGCAACGCCAGGTAAACTTGTCTATGAAAAAATATATGTATAAATGGGAAAAAATTGCTCATCTCCTCAAAATAATAAAATCCAAGAAATCTTGTTGCTTAATTTTCAGAATATTTTATGTGGATACCGATGTCTCAATTCAAATTTTAAGGAGGTGAACTGTGAAATGGCTATATGAGATGAAAATGAGCAGCCAAAGCAGAAACTCAATGATGATTCCCTAGGATGTGAGCAATTCTTTTCTGAATAATATGGGAATTGTAAGTGGGACACTGATTAAAGAGTTAAGAAATTATTAAAAATTAAAAAAAGAAATACATTGTTATGCTTGGCAACACAAAATTTCATATATTATTAGGTAGAAGATTCTCCATGTTTTCTTGAAAGAACAGATGGTCCCAGTTTACTATTCTTCCAATCGATCTCTGCATGATAGTTTGTCTGATTGATTTGTGTATTGAAGTTTTGATGTAAAAAAAAATGTGAATAGCATTAAGTTTTATGATAAATTAAAAATTTGTATGAGATAAAAAAAAAGAAGGGGTGTGTATCCGTGGTCCTTGAGGGTGGAAATAAAGAAGTGACACCTGGCTGGGTGCATATGAGGAAATGAGTGAATGGCGCAAACATATTGGAAGAGGACGGAAGAGAAAGGCATGTTTGCATGGTACTGTACTGTACTGTGTGAAGAGGTGCCTTTTGTTAACTTTCGCCTTTATCTCTCGCCACTGCCACCGATAAGGACCCATATTCCCTACTCTCATTCTTCTCTTACCTCCAAACTTAACTACGCACTCCTTTTAAATCACCATCTACTCTTTCTCCCATTCACATAACCACATTTTCAAACTCAAAAACTTTCACTACAATATCAGCTACTGCATTCAACTCTTAATCTCGTATCAATTTACTTAATATTCAAATTATTAATAAATTTATCAATAACGTATATACATAAAACAGCTAATAAAAATAATTCATATTTCCACTTTTCATAATAAAAACAATAAGAGAAATTGTAGTACATTAGTGTTAAACTAAAGCCGCTCATCACACGATTTCATTAAGACAATATATTAAAATAAAGACAATAAAGAAGGATGAATATTTCATTATATTTCTATAAATGAGTTATAAATTGAGAATGTACTATCTAGGTTGAGCCTAACAAAATTTGTACTATCAGTAAATAAAAGGAGGAGAGTTGTAAAAAACTTGAAGATAGTAGATAAGAAAAGGAAAAAGCAATTGGTGTTGCATAATTAACCAAAAGAAAAAACATTAAGTAAGTGATTATTTAAGAGTTATATTCTAAAAGTCTATTTCTCATCTATAATATTATCTTAATATAATGATCAATGATAATTTAATCTTCAGTAACTCAAATAATTTTACCCAAACAATTTTGATGATAATAAATAATATCAAATTTTGATATATTAATGATTTTCTTTAAATGTGTTCATAAAAGAAATAATCAAATGATTAATGAAAGCAAATTTGGTCTTTGTTAAACTATATTGTCTACTTTACAAATGAAGAATGGAAAATTCCTTTAAGAGAAGAGAGAAGACTTAAAACAATGTTTATAAAAGGTTCAAATTTATATTAGTCTCACTTGTCCTAAAATAAGTCCTTGACATAATAAACCAACCTTCCTATTACTTTCTATTATTGTATACTAAGTCTCTATCTCTTCAGGGTTGAAAAAAGATATTCACTATCAAGAGGTAATTTAAACATAACAAGTTAGGTGCATCAAATATCTATTTTAGCTAAAAAGACCACAAACATTATGCTTGACACAATATTAAAGATTAGCATAAAAATAATTATGATTGTTTTCACTCCTATAAATGGAAGTCTTGAAATTTAGGATTTATTCCTACTCAGATTGAGTTCCTTCACAGTGTTGATGCTGTCTAGTGTTATTTTGAAATGTTTTGTTAGGAAGGAAAACTGGAAACAAAGAGATGAAGTGGCTAATGACGTGGAGGAAGAAGTCAACAACAATACACCTCAGCTAGGCATGAGTACAGAGCCAAATTCAGTTAGCCTTGAGGAGGGACACGTGGAGCAGGATCTTGTATCAAGGGACCAAGAAAAGAGCAATAGGCAACGTACTAAAAATGTGCAGCTCGGAGACTATGTGGGTTAGACATTATGTGGTATAATCTGTCTCTCTTCTTTTGGACTCGTTAAGAAGAATATTGTTTTTCTTCCTTTCTGAAAATACACATTTCTTCATTTCAGGGGTTGAAGTTATCAAGTGGAGACCATAAAGTTTATTCCTTACAACAGATATACTCTCATAGATATACTTTGAATGTTCTGCAATTTATCATAGACAATCACAGTTTACACATACCATTGGACGTTCTCTGTTTATTGTATTGTTTAGTATTACGACTGTTCATATCTATTCAAAAGTATTTATCTGTTGCTATAATCCAAATCAGTGGTTCTGCATTTCTTAGATTTTTTTTAATCTTAACCGTTCTCATTCAAAGAGTTGCATATAAGTAATATGGGATAAGAAAAGTGAAGATAAAAAATGTTTTGAGCACTCAAGTTAGTCAAGTATATTTATAAATAATAAATTTTATTGAATGCCTCCCTTACCTGTTTAATGTTAATATATGTATAAAACATATTTATCATAAATTGATATTTTCTATTTTTTTCATGGATATTTTCATTGTTAAATAAGATTAAACTATACAAATCACTAAATTGTAGATAAATTTATAAAATATATCTAAAAATAAACGACTTCTTAAATAATTTGAGTATAATAAAATATTGTCATTATAAGAATAAACATTACTTTTAATTCAAACTCGTTAAGTTGATCCTAGCTTTATAATTTATGTGAAATTATCAAGAGTTTAAAAAACCTACCTGAATTTACTCGTAATTTGTCGATAAATTAACTAGTTTTCACTATTTAAAGGTAAAGTCGTAAGAATTCAAGATTTGACTTTAAGATTTTTACATTCTTGCACACCTCTATTTTACCTATCTATTAATAATAATAATTAGCTTAAGTTTAAAAAAACTTAACATTATTCTGACCTACTACTTAAGTTACCAACGTTCACCTGTGGGTATTGATGGACGAGAAGATTGCGGATTTTGGAATAGTAAATGCATAATAACTAGCTATCCACAAAATACTGTCATTGTCATTGTACCTCTTGAAAAAACTTGGAATAACATTTTTCCTCAAAAAATGTGATATACCTACCCAGAGAAAGAATTCAAGACACAATTATAGCTTCAATGAGTATGCTGTGTAAAAGTGTGAACCATAAAAGTTATACAAGTAAATAAACATTACTCAAAATATCAAATTAGATAGAGAATTATAAATCATTAAAGAATTTAAGTAAATAAAATAAAATTGGCATATTAAATAAAAACATGTGCATTCCCAAGCAAAGAGGATACGGTTGAAAAGGGTTTTGTTGGTCATAAGTCATAGAAAAGAGGAAAGGAGGTGTAAAAGAGAAACATATTAGAATTGGAATTTAAGTTTAATCCAACCTTATAAAATTGGTTTGTAAGATAAGGTTTGTATCTATTTATAATATTATTGAAAGACTCATTTTTAGTTGATACGAGATCTCTAACACACCTTCTTCACGCTGAAACTCTTTTACTTGAACGTGAAACTTACATGTAAGGATGGTCCGATAACGATCTGATAGGCCAAACGACTTTGCTAAGATAAACTTTGATACAATATTAGAATTAGACTTTAAGTTTAATTTAACCTTACAAAACCGGCTTGTAAAATGAGATTTACATTCATTTATAAAACTATTGAAAAGTTTCATTTTTAGTGGACGTGAGATCTCTAACAAAACAAAAAAATATGCTCTAATTAATTTTCACTTTCACTTTTAATAAATAAAAATAAAATTTATATAATCTAACAATGGTACATAATTATATTCAATTATAGAACTATGTTAGCAAGCATCTTACTAACATAAAATTCTTAAAGAAATACATATTTTCATTTAATAAACATGGTAATTCACCGGTTTTCTTTCGAAAAGATATGTAATTTGATTTCAAAATGTCAGTTTAATTAAAAATTTTACTGATTGTTTATAGCTCACATATATAAGATATAAGATGACTAATATATATAAAGGCAAATTGCACTTTTCAAATAATATATATATAGATCTCACTATTTTTTAATTAACAGGTAAGTCGTACTTACATCTTATTTTTATTTTTATTAATAGAATAGTTGCTTGTTTATGTCATATCCTGTTTATATAAAATGAAATATGTAAGCTGTATATATGGTTTATGACTTTCATGCTATTTTATTAAAATAATACATATAAGTCGTATTCCTAACTTATCATAACAAGTAGTTGATTAAGGTAAAGTACGTAGCTGATTAAGGTAATATATGTCAGCATTTTTTTTCTCATAAGACCTCAAATTGAAACTTTATATATTTGTTTCTTACTTAAGTGTTATTTAGATTTTTATATATAAATATTTACAGTAGAAAACATGAAAAAATTAAATAAAATATTTTTTATAAATTAAAATCAATTTATCCTCTTGAGGTTGATATGATAACTCACCATTTACTCTGTCGAACTTCAGTCAGGTTCCATATAGGATTTATAATAAATTAGTAATTTAAAAAATTAATAAGTAATTTTGAATTTTTTAGGATACCTTTTAGATATTGCTCTTATTAATAATAATAAAAAATTATCAAGTATGGTAGTGTTGAAATTTTAAGTGTCGGTCTCCCTTACACTATTTGGTGCAGGTGTAAATCTTCTCAATTCAATGTAAGTTTGATATGAAAAAGTAATTTATTTATAAAAGACTGGAAATTTATTAAACTTTTAAATGAATTAATTAAGATAAGCACGCCCTTTAAATAAAATCTAAATCTTAAATTGAAGCTAAAGGATGGATTCTGTTTGACTTTATCGCAAAGTCGTATAATTGTTTAGTCAATAGATATTTCTTTCTTATGCATGTAAGCAAAGTATGTAATTGACTAAGAAGTTAGATTTTTTTAATCAATTTCTATAATATTATAGCTTTGTGAGGATTGAAATTATTGCATGGTCGTTGCTAAAATTTATATGCAAGGCTCAATCTAATAATTCTATTTTTAAGTTAAGAAACTATTAGTCAAAATATTTACAAAATTAGTAGATACTCCACGACATAAAAAAATATAAAATTTTAATAAATAATATACAGTTTAGAAAGAACCTGATTTTATTTTTTTAATAGCAAATATTAGTGGTTGTATTTAGTTTTTTGTTACCGGAAACATGTGAACTAACCACTTATCTTATCATTTCTTCCACATTTTATCGCAAAGTCAATTTTATACCCTCATAACCTAATATTGTAACAGGTTTATACAAATTTCTTTATTTGATACATTTAATTCAATTGCTTTCTTATTTTTTTTAAAGTTTAATTTAGTACTTGATATTCTTAAAGTAATTTAAAATAATCTCTCGATAAACTTCAACTGAACTATTAATATTTAAAAATTAAAGTTTCATCTTACCTTCCATTTTCCTCCTCCATCCTTCTTTTTATATTTTTATTTATCTTTTTCACAATATTCAACCTCCTCTTCTTTCCCACCCCACCTACAACACATCTAATTTCTCTATAAATTATAATTATAATTACAATTGTTCTATTATGTATGTTTTATCTATATATTTTCATATATATGTTTGGTATGGGGTAAAGTTCCGAAAACAAATGAGAATCCATTGAATTCTTATTAGAGATCTACGATCTTTAGGTATTACTAATGAATCTTTATTTTTTATTTGAGATTTAATACAATGATTAATCAAACTAAAAAAGATTTAATTGTCTAATTAGACGATTTAGAAAGCTTTCATTCATTTATTTCACATTAATCTTTTGAGATTATATCTTGTTTCAAATTCTGATGAATTGTGATTAAACATCATTTTTTTTTAAATACTTGATTATTGCGGGTTTGGTAATACTTCTTGGTGTTGTGTACTTGAATATCAATGACAAATATTGTAAAAATTTCAACAAAATTTAAAACAAAAGACATAACTTGAAAGGATGAATGAAGTATATCATAAATGTTTTCTTGAATGATATCACACATTTTAATAAAAAGTGAGACATTGATGCATAAATAAAGCTCTTTGGTATGTACGCTAGGAGAATGTCAATAGTTAACTACCATAAAATAATGTGGGTTATGTGGATTACCTAAATGGACTCATCTAAGCCAACTCTAAATCAAAATTAGAGTAAAAAATTAATAAAATTGAATATGTTAAGGTGTGTCAATGCTTCTCTAATTTATTTTTAATATTTAAGTTAGTATTGGTCAAAGTAATACTCATGTAAATTATTTTTAACGTTTATTTAAATTAATGTTACTCCATTAGTTGCTAATATATTTTTTTATATATTTGTTAAGATTATTATCAGTCTAACTAACACTAATGTTTTTTTTTTTTTAATAATATAGTTAAATTTCTTTGTAAATGGTTTGACAAAGGTTTGTAAATTTCTAAAATAGAGATACCAAATACCAATATATTTATGAAGACACCAAAATTATAAATTATGTAAAAAAAATTGTATTTATATTTTTGTTAATTATTTATTAATTAATCTTTTTGTTATTCTTTTTTAAAAAAGTGAAAAACCTTGTGACGGTTTCAACAAGAAGATACAAGAATGAATGTTAAAATTCCGTTTGTCAGAAACAATTCTGATTATAAGGAATAAAAAAGTATAATTTAATAAATAACATGCACCTGGGTTTTAATTGGGTAATTCTTTTAAGAAATTTTATGTTTAATATGATAAAAATAAAATAAAATAAAATTAAAATAGCAGAGTTATTGAATCTGAATTTTGTAATGAAACATAAAAATATTCCATTTTGGTGTGGTATATAGATCATTAGTTCATCAACAAGTAAGAACCAACCAACCCATCATAATGACCATGCATGGGGACCCTCACATCATCATAACTGTCTCTACTATACTAAAGAAAACCCTACATATACCTCAGCCATGGAAGACACATACAGTATGTACCTATCCACCCTGCAACTAACAGACACAGTCATGAAATATTCTTTTCTTTTCTTTCTCCGATCTTTCTATATTTTCATTCCAGCTCTCACAGTAATATAAAGGGTTTCTTTTATAGTCTAAAAATCTAAAAAGTTCACTGCTATTTTGAAGGTGGAAACTTAGATATGTAACTGTGCTTATTACTGAGAGAATAATATTTGACATTTATAATGATCCTATCTTTAAACAAAACTACTTCTAATAAATAACACTTTTTTTCTATATAAAAAAAGGCAGAGTTTTTCATGATTTGTTCAACCAAATGTTGGCTTTTATTTCTCAAGTTGGTTTGACATGTTCCCCTAACCTCTCACAAGTCACAAGGGTTACCCTTATGCTCCACACATGGGCTTCAACTCCTACTGTGTGCCAACAATGTCTTCATACATGGCCATAACAGGATAGGGTTTTCTTCCCCACCCATCATTCTCTTCCACCTCAAAGGTCTACACTTTCTGGGGCCACACCTTTTCTCTACTCTTTGTGGATATTATGTCACTCATGCATGCAACTTTCATCAATGAATAATACATATTAATAAAATCTTATTTTTTGTGAATAATTATTGTACATAACAAAAAAAAAATATATTTTGGACCATAAGTAAGTCTTCAGTTAGGTCACACCCTCTTTCAACCTGCATGGCCTTCTTTTAGCTCAGCTCCTTCATCATTCAAGTATGAGCTCAGCTCCTTCACCATTCAAGTATATGAGTTCAAATCTTATGTTGAATAGAAGTACATAAATTGAGTAACACTATAAGTACGAAAGACCATACACATATTTATAATTGAAATATCATAGTATTCAGTGTAAATATTTTCTTGGTATGAATTAATTAAAGTCAATCAAAACCAGTTAAATTAAATCTAATACTGATATCACATTTTTATTTACAAATCTAATAAATTCAAATTAAATCAGCAACTTATTTTTTTATTAATTATTATATATATGTATATAATGTTTTATAATATAATTTATATTTTCATATTTTTTTATTATTTAATTTATGCAATTACATTATAAAGTTTTATTTACCTCTTTTACTAATACACCTATTACTTTTTTTATGTTTTTTCAACCTGATTCAATGTTTTATGTACAGAGAAATTTTTTTCTTTTTGTCTTTGTTGTCACTTATGAAGATTTTTTTTCCAATGAATATGTGATAAGTTTAATTTGCTTCTCTTCTTAACGCAATTGGTTTGTAGAGGACCGAATCAAAGGGTTGGGCTTCCCCAAAATCACTCCAGGCAAAGAAATAGGCAGACGTTTCTTTTTAACAAAGCCCAATACAAAAAAGGGTTGAAGCAAAGGACATCAACAAAAAATAATAGAAGAAACATGATTAGGGCAAAAAAAAAAATGCAATTAAATTTCATATATCTAAACTCAACATAAATTTAGTAAATATAAAATAAAATAAATAAAAATTAAATAATTGAAAAAGAAAAGAAAAATATATAAACGAAAAATAAAATAAAAATAAATATTGTAGATAGAAAAGACATGGAGATGAAAATGTTTTTTTGAATTTTTTAAATTTAATATTAATAATTTTATTATTATTTTATTTTTTTATTATAACAAAAATATATAAAATCTAAAATCAATGATGAGTGTTCATAATCATAATCCATTATACAAGTGTTGAATTTTAATTTTTGTCCATTTGAAGTAATATAATTGATTGTATTTGTATGACATAATTAACTAGGTTGCAATTCTGAAATGTTTTTCACATGTTGCTTTTCATTTTTGTGAGAAAAAATAATATATAATTTTTATAAAGAAGATTTAGATTTTCATGTTTCACTGTTATCATTTTCACTTTCCTTCTACTTCAGTCTTATAAATAACCTATTCAGTGAAAGTTGTGGATTAACATAAGTCCGAACAGGCATTACAGGCAATGAAAATGTCACCAAGATAAAATTAAAAATGTCACCAACACAGCCTCCTTTATTAGGAAAAGTATACTTTAATGAATATTACACAACTTTCTTTTTAATTTTTGACATTTTTAAACTCTTATATTTTGGTTGAATAAGAGGGTGTGATGATACACTAATTAAGATATGTAATATATGAAATGGATGAGTATTTGAAATTGCATGGTGGTCAATAACCATAACACTGGATACAAGAATCTTTCTTTTAAACAGACTAGGTTTATAACTTCAATAACAGTCTAGATAATAGATTAAAATATTAGTTAGAGAGGACAAGGATGTTGAGACAAGTAGCACTGGAATTGAAAAGAAAAAAAAATGTTGAATATTGCACATAGGTTAAAAAAATACTAGATTAAGATAGGAACCAATCTTTATTTTACAAGTCAATTCTCTTAGTTGAATTAGGTTAAACTCATATTATAAGATAATCTATTCTAAAAATTGTTGTTAAATATGACATAGATTAAATCATCACCATATTAATCATGTATGTCCAATCATGGAGTGGTGACATTGTAAGAAGGAATGAGCATAGCAATGAAATTTGGCATATTGGCTTAGAGGTGACATAATGGTAGGTGTAGGTAGGGAAAAAGTGATTTGATGGAATAATGTTAGGTGATTCCTAAAGAAAGAAAAAATGGTCCTAATTGATATTGCCAAGAGAGTGTTATATGTACCTATCTAATCTTTATGCAGTCTTGTCTAGATTGGAAATGCAGAATGTCATCAATCTCATATATAGGATCAGTGTTGTGCTGTGATGGGCATCTAATGTATGGAACCACACCAACTTTATCTGAATTGGGAAGGTGCCACTCAGAATACTGCTATGCTATGCTATGATCAACTTCAACAAGACACCAACCACTTTGTCACAAATATATGCTTCAAAATATTCTCTCAAATTCTGTGAATGAATTTGTAACTATATAAGGTTTGTGTTTGGTTCATCTATGGCAAGTTGTGTGACCAGAAAATCCTATTCATTATGCCAACAATATTTACAGTTTTAAATGTCATAGTATATGACTGTTTATGTTTGTTTTAACAGAAATCTTGTTAAAGTGGCATTGATAGTATAAGTTGAGAGAACTAAAGTCAAAATCATTACATAAAAGTATTTTCTGTATTAAAGTAAAATAATAAATGCTCTTTATTTTACTACATAAAATGAGTTAATAAACAGAATAAACTTTTAATATTGCTCAAGAAGCCCTTTACCTGTACTATTTTATTATATGAATGTAATTTAAATAATTGACATAGAGTATAACTGTTATATATAAAAACCGTTCTACAAGATTAAAGAACAACTAGGTTAATTTAGTTTTTGATGGACAGAAACCTTTTTTTTTAGGCACCTACAAAGTATGCAAATTGTCTTAATTTGTTTCTAATTCATTAATGAAATTATTCTCCAAGTTTAATCCTCGAGTCTAGTTTTGAGTAACTTGTTTATAAGTCCCTAACTAAGTTGGTAAGTTTGTAATAAGGGTAGGGCAAATTTCTGTTAACAAATTTGTAATAAGGGAATGACAAATTTCTGCAAATGTATTTTATGAATTAATTTATAAATGAATTCATATAATATTTATCAATTTTATTTTTTAACTTATAATTCTTTTAGCTTTTTATGTTTATTTTCTATAAATTCTTAAGGAAAAATGTGTCTAATCATAACCTAAGTTTGGTTCTCAAATTAATTTTTTTATTTGGACATTTAGTTTTTTTTTTTTCATTTACAAACGATCATTCATTATTATTCACTTAACTTAATTCTATTAGTATTACTTTATTTGTCACATATAGGTATCTGTTTATTTAGGTATTTGTTTATTTGTCTATTTGATATTTAAACTCTCAGTTAGATTTGTATTACTTGAAGATCACTTCAGATTTAAAAATGAAAAAATCAAATAAAATAATGTTTATGTTAAAATAAACTAGTGTTTTAATAGGATTATAGAGCAACAATTATCACTTTTTTCTATGTATTTGATTTTATGAAAATAAAAGAGCATGTACATATATAAGTGACATAGACAAAGCTAAGCTTACCTACGGTGTCATGTATACATAATCTATGAAATATATAAATGTAAATTACACTCTACATAATACTTCTAATAATAATATCATTTTGAACGCTAGAATATCATTACATGATTCTCAAGATTTTAGAATTCATGTAACATGATCATATTTATTGCTTGAGCAACCATAGAGTTATCTAAACGACATTCATCTCACATAAGAAAGAGATAATTGTCACAACCTTTCTTGTACTAAAACTATAAATTTTTGTTTAATTTATTATTTTTATTGTTATAGTATCACATTGTCAGTGGAGTGATGAGAAATGATAAAGACAATATTATATACCACTTTAAACATTGCTTGAATGTTATCAAACTATATAACATCATTTTCAAATTTATAAAGAAAATCATAACTAAAACATACCTTAATTCATTCAATATATCAATAATATTGATAAACACATATAAGAAAACCAACAATCTCATAAAGACTTCCTTTTAGTACAAAATAATGTAAAGATATGTATATTTCAATCTTCTATATACATAATAATAACACTAACCAATATAAATAAAAAAATAATTTTAATGGTGACAATAAAAAAAAATAATCATCATCCATTTTAACCTGAAAGAAACTTTTTCATTAACATAATTATAAAAAATAATGTTAAGTATTTTAACTGAAAGAAACTTTCATTAACATAAATATAAGAAATAATGTTAAGTATTTTAACTTCGGTCAAGCTGGTGATATTTCAATCAAAAGCACATCAATGATATTTTGACCACAGTTGAATAAAAGAAAGAACACTTTTAAGAAAAATCATAAATTTTAGAGACAAGAGACTGTGAATATTTCAAATTGGTTAATCTTAAGTATTTACATTATTTTTGTAAATTCATAAAATTTCAATTAATAATCTATCCAAACTTCATATTTTATTTTTAAAATTATTCTTTAAAAAATCTGTAGTCAAATATAAAGGAGACAAATTTGTTTATCAAATTTTGGCAAATTAATTACCTATACATTTTTATTCTTATGTGGTGGGTAGTTTGAATTGTGTAACAATTAAAATTAATAAGATTTTAAATAATAAATTATATTATACTTTATATTGTCCCTTAAAAAGCTATCAATACCCATTAAAATTAAAATAAAAAGTCAAACTTATCTTATTATTGTACTCAATCCATTTCTTTTATAAAACTAAATTACTTAATTTATCCGAATGAAAAAAAATGAGTAATTTATACAATAGTAATAAATCCATAAAAGAAATTATGTTTTCCCAAAATTATTACCATCATTAATATTTATATATTTTCTAAATGGTTGTCAATATAAGGTCTCATCTTTAACTAGTGATATGTTAGTTTAAAAATAATTAACAAAAAAACTTATGCATTTAATTTTATAAAATAGAAAGTAATATTTTTAATTATATATGAGCTACTAAATGAGAAAAATTGGCACATTTTAAGTTATACTGGCAACAAGTTTTAAAATTATGAAAAATAAAATGATAAACTTCAAATAAAAATATGTATATGAACAGTATTATCGTGACATAAGAAGATTCGTAAATTCGATTCAAAATGGTATAGTCAAAGGTGCATGTGAGTAAAATTTCCATAAATATTCCAATTTCTGAATTTCATGACCACACAGTGGATTCTCTCTTTGAATGGTGTGGATTCTCCCTGCTTTACCATAGTGAGGAACTCAGACTTCAGAACTTTGCATAGAACTGAAAACTTACAAGTATTTTATTCAAAAAAATTATCATTATTAAAGGTTAGGTGCATGTGTCTTTGATGTAATATTTCACAGTCTTGATTAACTTGAACTCACCTTTGATATTTTAAAAAAATGTATACACAAATTTTACCGAACATTGGCTTTATCCCTGAATTACTGGAGTACTGTTTAATATGGTCACTACATTACAAAAATGGCGCAATAATCATAAACAGCGACGTGTTCAGCGAAATTTTGTTTTCATCTGGATGTTTCCAGTCAGCAAAGTACTGGAAGCCTAGTACAACTGAGTTTGTCTTTGAAGTTTTGAATACCCAAAAACTTTCTAAACATAATTCAAGTTTTTCACCATTAAACATAGTTGATTGTGGATGACCCAGCTGCTTTGTAGCAATAAAATATGCATATTAGTAAGTAGAGAGAGGACCCTATCTATGATTTCTAAGTTGCAGAAAAACGACACTAAAAACAAAGGGGAGTTCGAGTTAGTACACAAAATAATTGAGGGAACAGTAATTCAAAACAATGAAAGAGAAGAATATGGTGAGATAAAAAAAGAGGAAGGGTTGCAGTTGCAGAGAACATCACAGGTAGCTGTTGGGAGAGGAAAAGAGAAACATTAATTGAACTAAGAGCTATACTTTTATTGGCTCAGCTTCAACAGGGCTACATGCAGAGAAGGAACATGCATTGTTTCTTTTTTACCAGCGAAGAATCTGTGGATTCACAGCTCGTTGGTTTTGGGAGGTGAAAGGGAAGAGAGAGTTGAGAAAATAGAATGAATGAGAGTAGTTCATTGATTAGCTAGGAGTTAAACTAAGGAGCAAAGGAGGGTAAAACAGTTGCAGAAAGCAGAAGGAGTTGATCTTGGTACAGTTTAGGGAATGCCTTCACGAGACACGAGTGTGTCAGATGTTTTTGGGACACTGAGGTATCTTTCTTTTTGAGGATACGTCGCTCCACAAGGTAGCAGGGTCAGATGAAGATAGAGATTTCACTATGAGCCTGTTCTTTTCTTTCAACCTTTTCCATCTTTCTCTTCTTCTCATTGGATCACTGCACAGTTTTGCCCTTCTCACTTCCCTCCCATTTTCCTTTTCCCACCTGTGAACTGTGAACTGTGAACTGTGAACTGCTTTTGCCTTTCCAGAATTTTATTCTACCAAGGTGGGTTACCTTACCTCACTCCTACTTTTACCATGCACTCCTTTTGTTTAATACTACCAACATGGTTTTTTTGTCTACTATGTCATGGTTTCCACTTTGAATGCAATGTGAACCCCAACACCTCAATTTAACTCTTTTCTAATTTTATATTCCACTATTTTAATATTGTTTGATTTCGCTCACCATGCCTCCTGCATGTTTCAGAGATATGTTTTTGTCATGTAATGCAGATTTCAACTAGGCTTTTTCTTGTGTCTTGAAAAACTGTGCTGGGAAGGGTTCTTTTTTTAGGCTTCACTTCACCCTTCCCACTAGCACTATTCAAAGACCCCATTTGCATTTCCTAATGGCGAGAGCCATTAGGTGGTTGAAGGGGTTGTTTGGGATAAAGACAGACAGAGAGCGCAAAGAAAATTCAAATCATGGCACCAAATGGTTCATCTCAGAAAGAGATTCCAGAGGTTTATGTCATAATCCTACCACCATTCCTCCCAATATTTCACCTGCTGAGGCTGCTTGGCTACAATCCTTTTACTCCGATACTGAGAAGGAGCAGAACAAGCATGCCATTGCAGTTGCAGCAGCCACTGCAGCAGCAGCTGACGCCGCTGTGGCTGCGGCTCAGGCTGCCGTGGCAGTGGTTAGGTTAACCAGCCATGGCAATGGCAGAGACACCATGTTTGGTGGTGGACAAGAAAGGTTGGCTGTTGTCAAGATTCAAACTGTTTTTAGAGGATACTTGGTAAGTTTGTCTTTTGGCAGAGATTGGACTAGTCAGATGCAAATTCTACAGCATTCAATTAACTTCCAGTAAGATTATATGCATTTCCATGTAACCTATTCAAATCAGTGATATTTTGATGAAAATCTTGTAAAATTCACATCCTACAAAACACTATTTCGATTTTATGATATGATTATTCTTAGCTAAAGCATCTTAAATTATCTGTTTATCAGTTACTTACAAGATTTCTACTGTGTGCAATACAGTGCGTCAGAGAATCTCAACATATAAATAGGTTCTCTTAACTAATTAGAAATCAATAAGAGAAATATTTTGATCTTGCATTTCTTTGATTTTTCTACCCAGGCAAGGAAGGCGTTGAGAGCCTTAAAAGGATTGGTGAAGTTACAGGCACTAGTGAGAGGGTACTTGGTGAGGAAGCAAGCAGCAGCAACCCTGCACAGCATGCAGGCTCTGATTAGAGCTCAGGCCACAGTAAGATCTAAGAAATCTGGCGGACTCACCAACACAAAGAATGAAGCACACAGGTTTCAAACACAAGCGCGAAGATCCATGGTAGTGCTATATAAATTAGATCTTAGATTCTTTTTCCACTGTCATGAAGATGCATTGCATAGACTTTATAGTGACTGTTGCCACAATGTTTTTGCAGGAGAGATTTGATGACATAAAGAGTGAGCACATAGCTCCCATCCACAGCAGAAGGCTATCATCTTCCTTTGATGCTACGATGAATAATGCAAACAACAGTATTGATGGGAGTCCAAAAATAGTGGAAGTGGACACTGGCAGACCAAAGTCAAGGTCTCGCAGGAGCAACACATCAATGTCAGATTTTGGCGATGATCCATCATTTCAGACACTTCCTTCTCCTATTCCATTCACTCACTTATCCATACCAAACCACAGGACTTTCAACGACTCAGAGTGGGGCCTAACGGGAGAAGAGTGCAGATTTTCTACAGCACAAAGCACTCCACGCTTCACCACCAACTCTTGTAGTTGTGGCTCTCTTGTTGTTGCACCTATGACTCCTAAAAGTGTTTGCACAGAAAGCTTCTTCTATGGACAGTACAACAATTTTCCAAACTACATGGCCAGCACTCAGTCTTTCAAGGCCAAATTGAGGTCTCACAGTGCTCCAAAGCAGCGTCCAGATCCTGGTTCAAAGAAGAGGCTTACCCTGAATGAGATGATGGAGTCCAGGAGTAGTTTAAGTGGGGCTAGAATGCAAAGGTCTTGCTCACAGATTCAGGAAGCAATCAATTTTAAGAATGCTGTGATGAGTAAGCTTCAGAAATCCACGGAATTTGGTAGGGAAAAAACACCAACTTTTCCTACCAGAGGAGGTGGTGATTGGTGAAACTTATGAGAGTCAACTTTCTGCACAACATACAGTGGTAGGAAACAGGGGAGTGAAGACAAAATAGAAGGAGAACAAAGAGAAGGTCCCCCTTGTAATGTGTCATGGAATTATCTTCATACATCTTGATCATTATCAAATTCTACAGCAATTAGTTTTCTTCTTCACAGTTTACTTTTTTTATTTTTTTGTAAGGATACTATGCATTTGTGAGTATTTATATTCAGTTTGGTTAACATTTATCCAAAAAATAGAGTCTCCATTTAAAGGTTCTTAAAGAATGGTGTTAGAACAACAGGACTCCAGGATCTGTTCTAAAATTTGAAGATCTAATCTAATTACATTTAATTAAGAATTTAATCTAATTAAGAATGCTGGTAGAATGATGTTAAAAATTTAATTACATTTAATAAGAATTCAATCTAATCTATCTATTAATATTTTTTTCAATAATGGATATATAATTCATCTATAAAAATAATATTTTAAAAAATAATAAGTAAATCTTTAAAATTATATTTCTTAAAAAGTTTTCAAAAATAAATTGTGGAAAACAAAATTAAAATATATTTTTGAAAACTTTTTGAAAAAAGTAAATTTAAAAAATATTTAATAATAAAAGATTGATTGGATTAACTCTCATCCATTAAGTATGGATAATTTTTTAATTTATTTTTTGTATTTTTGTAATGAATAAATTTAATTATGAACTAAGCAAATAAAATATTGACAAATAAATTGTTTTATCAATTAAAATATCTAGTTTAAGGAGAAGAACTCACAAGGAGACTGTGAATAATAACTGATTTGAAATAGTTTTAAAAAGTTAAAATTTGTATTAAGCTTTGTAAACAAATAAACTGCTAAATAAATAAGTTAGGTCATTGCAATGACTGATTAAAAAAATGTTATGAAAATCTAAGGACATCAAGTTCACATTCTAACCATACAAAAGACAAAGTTCACATGTTTACAATTGGTTCCGAGTCAGGATTTAGAGTTATCCAACACGCTAAACAACAACACCCCAAACGACGACATATACTGCACAGGGTTTCCAGATACATTATCAAGAAAATCTTGTTGGCATATAAAGCACCAAGACAATGATTTTCTCACAACAATTTATTAGTTCAAGATTGCATGGTTATAAAGATTTTATGAAAAAAGTGATTACTAAAATATTATTTCACCAAAAAGCAAAGATTTATAAATAGTCAGAAGAAGTCATCACCTGTGAGATTTAAACTCAGAATGTGCAGTTATTGAATGAGTGCAGAGGATCCTTTTGGTGAGTTCAACCTATTCAACTATTCAAATGGCAATAATTAAAAATGAATGATTAGAAAATGTATTTAGTTTATGGAGTGTGAGGGAATCTTGAATGTCAGGAAATGCAGGTTTGGGTTATCTCTTCTCTCTGAATTCTGATTTTATCACATTCACACGTACTGTAGTTGGATCTTTGCTGCTATATGTCGTTTCTTCACATCTTTTTTGTAATTCTTTTGAATTTTGAACGGTAGGGTAAGCCGTGTTTTTGTTTTTTTATTACTTCGTATGTTACTGCATGTTGCTTAGATAATCTAAAAAATTTCACTGTTTTTTTTTTTTCTGACACTACCTTAGTTGAGATTCTTAATTTTCTAAAATAAAAAATATTTTTAAATGATCTTATATATATTTATTAGAAATAATGTTCTGTTTTAAACATTAAAAAATCATTTTTTAATAGCAACATTGAATTGTTTAAAATTTAGTTATGTTTAAATTCATTAAAAAGACTATTTATTCTTTTATGGTGGAGTCTAGAAGTTATTTACTTTTTAGCAACACATGCTAAATGAAGTATTTAAGTACATGTTTATAATTATATGCACATGGTGTCCCTATGGGTTTTAGTTAAAAAAATGTCTAAAAGATTTAAAAAAAGTACTTTTGCCTATTTTTACCTCCTAACAGGAAATATTCTTTTGACAACTTATTGTTTGGAGCAACAACAATGGGTGGGAAATCAAGGTCTACCATTACTTCAAAATTTATCTCTTTAAAAGGCAAAAGTATTTTGAAAGTTATTATATATATATAAGAAGGAAAAAGAGGATACCACTTAACTTAAATAAAAATAAAAAAAAGATATCAAATAAGGGATTAAATCAAACTGCAATAATGTTATTTAAAAAATTAAGGGTTGGTGGCTGAGATTTCAAAGTTACAGTAGACCTCTTAAACTGTATATATTATAATTATAAATAAATGATATTAAATTTGAGTATTAAATCTATAGAGTATAACTAAAATACAAGAAATGAAAAGCTTTCTATCCAATTAATTATGGAAATGTTTTGATGAAAGCTAAAATATGTATATATGAAAAAGATAAAGTGTAGTGAAATACAAAGTAGGCCCAGTAGTCACTTTTGGACTTTCATGGACTCACAAAATACAATGTGTAGTAATCTTGTTAACTTTTAGAATAATTACTTTAAAAGTTATATTACTAATAATAATATTTAATTAGATGAAAGTGTAAATATTTTAGAGGATACAAATCTAGCAATAGTGTTTGTTTTGTCTTTATAGTGGTGTTTCCTCATTTATCATATCAGCTCCTCAGCATAAATGGGTTATATCACTACTGATTTGAGCCAGTATTACTAGAATGTGTTCTCATTCCAAAGGACCCAAGTCACAAAATGTTATAAGTGCATCTTTCTTTTAGTTGTTAAAAAGTATTTCTTTTGTTTCCATTTTGTTGGCCACTGTATGATAAGATATGACAAGGTGTGATAGAATAATTCTTGTATTCCATTTTAGTAAATTGTTTGATGTAACCATAGAATAATTTTTCTTCATTCTATTATTTATCCTATCTTGATAGTATAAATGATAAATGGTGTGTTCAAGTTTAAAAAGTCTAAATCGCATTAATCCATTAATTCACTACCAACATTGAATACAAAAGAATTTTTTTTTAGAACATATGTTAATGGCAAGGCAGCAGGTACATCACTGAAACTTATCATATGAACTAATCTTCCATCTTAATGACGTCATGATTGAACTAATTTCATCAAAAGATCTGCTATTTCATTCACACTGTTATCATTTTTCTACTTTCCACGACTAATATCTGAATTCACACTTTCAAGAACTACCATGGTTTATTATTTCAGATGCATTGTACCATCCAACATTTATTTATCATAAAACGTTGTTGTTTTAACTTTATGGCATGTTTTTCTTAAAGAGTTTTATGATATTATTCTGAAATATGTGATAGAAGAAATGTAAAGCAGCTAATAATGAGAGACGAGTTGTGATTCTGTGAACAGCAAAAAGTGGGAAAGGTGAAAGGCACTATGAAAGTGTAATAATTTATATTTATACACAAAAATAAAATTGTGTAATGAGATAAATATAATTGAATCAAAAAGAAAGATTGATCCATTCAGAGCCATCAATATAGCTAAGGGAAATAAATGGCTTAGCTTCCTCATCAGTGAGCTCCCTTGACCATGATACTCTCCCCGCGTAACTTGCTCCTGGTCCTGCGCATTTGTACTGTCCATAGAATACAGTCCTAGTGGACCCAAACCAAACCAAAATCAAATTAAAAACGCACTCACATGCAAAGTAACAACATAACATAGATCAAGCTGTGCGATTATACAAATTGAATCAACTGATAAACATCACTCAACTCACCTATAGTAGAAAAAACTGTATTAGGTGGCTAAGGTACCATTCTCTTTTCTGACCTTAAGCGCACACTGCTGTGCCTTATCTATGTAAGCAAATATAGTTGCGTTGTATGTGGTTTGGGGGTAGGAATCTACCTATATTACCTACCCTTTTTCTCATAAAAGTGCTACTAATTTCTTATTCTTGAGAAAGGTCATATTTCTAGCGTTTTGTGTATTGGAAGGTGCATGAACCAACACGTAGACTTCCACCACAAATGTTCGGTCACTCCTATTCCTGGTGGCACAATACTCTAACTAGGTATACCCAATAACGCCCTTATTCTGTCATGGTCGTTCATTATTCTGATATGTTAACATGGAGAGGTGGAGACTGATCATAGAGGCTTACTTAGTGCGTTTGCTTGTGACTCAGCATAAAAGCATTGAGAATTCCTGGGGCTGTATGTGACTTTGTAAAGTGCAAACTTCTCCGCATAAAAGGCAAAACGACAAACACTTTGTGGCCCTACTATTGCAAAAGGTATTCAAAACATAGGCAACGCACTGCACTTTCGTTGCTGAGAGAGATAACTTTGGTGAAATACTCTTAACCCATTGAAAAAAAAACACTTTATTTTTACTCTCTTTAGGCAATGTGCATGTTTTTATAAAACATTAAACAAAAATAAGTCATACTAATTAAGTTATGCAATGAAATTTCATTGCTTTCATGGAGGAAATGTTTTAAAGTACTTACATTTCACGGTTAGGGTCACCCCAGTTATACCATCCTTTGGGAATGATGATGTTGTCCATGTAAGTGTAAGCAAAGACAACGCGAGAAAAGGGACCCCAAGCTCTTCCAAGGTAAAGTGCTCCTGAGCCCGTGACCTTACAGTGAACAAACGAGAATCCCGTGTCTTGTAATAAGCTGCTCCTTCCCTGGGCTGTTAGGGCCCCTGTAACTTGTGCTATGGCATGCACGTGACATCCCTACCAATTGTTTCCAATGTAATGTAATCTAATCAGAACACAACTGCAATATCTTACCAAACCAGACCATGCTTCTCAGGACAAATCACTGAGGAAGTCAATGCTCAGGGTACCCCATGTCTATAATTTTTAATACAAACATTATTTAAATTTTCCTTTCATTTCAAAATAACATCAAATGGAACGTATAAGACAGAGATGACAAACAACTTAGTGGTTAATTTATTGAATAATATAATACAAAATTGTTACGTTATACTGATGCTGCTTAAATTAAATTCATATTAAGACTGTAGTACAAAATCCTATGGTTGTTTAACAGCACTGATTCAAGATCACAGCTGTAAAATTTTGGAGAGAAAATCTAACCTCAAAAAGAGAGAGAGCGTTTCCAAAGATGAAATCAACAGAGCCTTCGATATAACAATCCTTGTAGTAATGCCTACCCAGTTGATCATAGAGTGTGTCCTGTGCTCCCAAGAATTTGCAGCCTAGGAATATTGCATTGTCTGCTGAAATTCTTAATGCCACCGCTTGCTTTCCTACTGCTCCTGGTCGTGGAATTGGGGCAGTGTTCTGAAAGCCATTCAACAACATTTTGTTGTAGAAACACAGACAGAGCAAGATTTATATTGAAGCAGAGGAATGGAACTTGTTACTTACTTTGAATGTGATATTCTTGGCTATGAAAAAAGGTGAATTCACTGCAAAAGTTGCAGAGCCATAGGTTCCTAATGGCTGGCTCTGAGCAGTGTCACCCCATTGAACAATGGTGTTATCCGCTCCAGCTCCTTGTATTGTTATGAAGGATTTCAAAGGAGGAATGTTAACTTTCTCCCTGTATAATTCAACGAAAAAAAAAGTGGCAAATAAGAGATTTTCAGTTAAATGCGAATCAAAATTTGTTGAGCAACGAACATAGAAGAAAACTTGCAACTTGTGAAACAAAGAATAAAATAAAAGGAGGACAAGTCTGAAAGAAAGGACAGTTCATTCGGTGCAATGTCTCCTGTAGTCAAAGACCAATCCTCAGGGCATTTGAATCAAAAGGAAAAAGACACCCAAGTTACTATCACTTCCCTATGTACCAAATCACTTAAAAACAAAAGCAACATGTAATAATAATAATAATAAGAATATGATAATAATAAAAAAAATAATAATATTGAACGTGTACAGGACAAACACCAAACCCCATGTCTCACATGAACAAAGATCATAAACAAACATCACATGGCAAAAAGACTTGAATGTGGTAGAATTGAAGTGGAGTGACTAGAAATATAACAAGTACTTACGTGTAAACCCCTGCATGGACCTTAATTACCACTCTCACTACATTGATGAATGGAAGGGAATCAATGGCTGCTTGAATTGATGAAAAACCTCCTTTGCTTGGCTTCTTAGAAACGTGCAAAGTGTGAGAAGGAAAAAGCTTATTCTTGGCTGTCTTAAAGACAGAATGTTTGAGGCCGCCCACAAATCTCACCCATTTCATGAACTGTTCTTCAGAAAATTGGACTCTGGTCATATTGGTAGATAAAGCATTCCCAGGCCTCGGTCTAATTCCCTTGGTATGGCATTGTGTTGCACTGGGATTCTGCAGAAGAATAGTAACTACCACTAAACCATAGAAAAGGGAATGAAAAATTGACATTCTCAGAGAGAATGTGAATGTGAGGAAAATAATAGTAAGGAGGGGAATGTGGTTTGGAAGTAGAAGTGGTGTGTGAATTGGGTTGTTTCACGGTTTATATACAAGTTAACAGTAGTTGTTTATAGGTGGCACTAGAAAGTGAAGCTGAACCAGAGAATCGATGACAGAGAGATAGGTCACGGGTGCTTCTACTGACATCTAAGGAGAGAGAGAGGGTGAGATGGGCAATCCAAACCACAAGACAGGTTGCACTTTTTGCCTATAAAAATGTTGTTTGATTTTTTTTTAATGTTTGGCCTCTTTTACTTTTGTTGTAATTGTTGTTGTTTGTTTGGTGCTGCCCGTGAGCCCCTCTCTTTCTGTTTGTGTGTGATCGTCAAATTATTCTTGTTGAGATGACGGGTTGTTTCAGATTGTGCTCCAAACAATACCTTATTTTGTAAAATATATTTTACTCTGCTAACTCTGGTGGAGCTGCATGCTTATACTACCTACCTACCTTCAATCATCGCCGTTCAATAGTTGGACCCTCCTATGTATAATTAAGTGCTTGTTCTTTAGTTCAATTTTTTTATTTCAAAACTTCTAATAGTAGTTGGTGAATCAGAGAAGCACCATGGTCTCCCAGGGAATAATTGGTAAAAAATAAAGTCACAAAGCAATGCTGTGGCCTTAAGTTATAGCTTCAATGAGGTGAAAGAACTCATCATAGGCCAAAAATAGCCACAAATTGGAGGACTATCAAATTTTGTTGTAAAGAAGTGCTAGTTTTCTTTTTGGAAGATTCTCAGCTTACGTTACTTTTATAATCCCACTGTCATCAGTGGCTTCTCTTGCTGGATCATATTTGGTTCTTTTGAAAAAATTGTTTGCTATTAGCAAATCTTATCCAAACACTACTTAAATACTACACCTCTTCACTTTTATAGGATGATGATGATGAAGTGGCTTATATTATGTACGAGAAAGCACGTATAATTCAAATAAAGTGCTATTTTGTTACTTGTAAAATAGTAAGACATTAGAGAATATAAGGGGGAAAACCGTATTAATTTAGAAGGGTAATTTTGTTCTGCAGTAGAAATAAAAAATTATCAAAAAATGATACTGTAATTGTTAAAAGTTAAGGAAATTGATCCAACTTTTGAGGATGGGAAATTAATGAAAGGGTTAATTGTGGATTGAAGGGCTCACTAACCGATAACAGAGACAACTAATATGATGCATTCAATAATTTCATTCACAAGGTGAATTACTCTTTATCTGTAGCAGATCAGACTCTCCATAATAATTTTGTCTTTTCTACAAATCCTTTTCAGACTTACAACAGAGTTTTGAGTTGTAAAATCGAGATCAAACTAAAACAACCATAAAAATTTCTTACTAAAAATTAACCAATTGGCCTGTTTGGAAATAGTTATCCTTGTAAAAAAATTAATCTGTAAGAAAACTTCTGAGGTAATATTAACTAATCCAAATGTCTCAAAAATATACTAAAATGGACAATATCTTTACTGCACAACAAATATCCCTTTATCTTATTTTAGAGTCAAATCATAACAGATTTATCTGATCACATATTTATATTTTGACAAAGCAATCCACCCAGTATATGTAGATATATAATGTATCAACTACAATTTGATGAAATGAACTAAGGCAAAACTTTTTTCACAACCTAAGTAAACAGAACTAATGCAATGTTACGAACATAAACACACACTATTAGGAGTTGAAGCTATCACAAATTCTAGCAGAAGACGCAGAAATAATAGAATGATGATGAGAACTGACAGAGAGAGTGGCATGAACCGCGAGACATGCATTTGTGTCAGATAAGTAACAGGGCCTATATTTTAGTTTCATGTGTTACAAGATTATAAAGTTAAATACCATCTACTTTTATATTGATTCTAAACACATATGTTGGACACTTATACTTATGAAGAGAAGATAATCATACAAAGTTTAGAAGGCAACATTAATTGAATCCAGGAGATAACAGCAGTTGGACCGATCATCATATGTTAAGTGAAATAAGTGTAGAAGAAATCATTGGCTGAAATCTCACGAGTTAGCAAATTATGCAGAATCACACAGAACATATTTCAAACTAATCATTCTACTCATTCTTGCACGTTTGAAATGCACACATTTAATACACAATTTGAACTTTATAGCTAACGTAATTTTGTTCCACTGTATATACCAACTAAATTATGTTTAAAGCCAATGAAAACTTAATATCCATCAATTCAATCCAAATAGATCAGAAATCTCGTCAAATTCAATTCAATATCAGTGACACTCTATAATTCGTAACTAAATTTAAAAATAGTTTCTCTTACCTGATTGTGTCTCAATTAAAAAGAGAGTTAAGAATGCATTAAAACTTCTTAAGATTTAGTAAAGCATCATCAAAACAATAAAAACACAAATTAAAATATGAACTAGTTGAGAGATTTGCATTTCTAAATTAAAAAGAAAATAACGAAACTTTGAAATGCTCCTAAATAAAGTGAATGAATAAAAATAGAAATATTTTAGAGAAAAAAGAATTTGTTTCAAATAAATTTTGATCAATTAGAAATATTTTTATTCGTCAAAAAAGATAAAAAAAATCTAATAAAATGGGAAGGTAAAGAAGCAAGTGACAGAAAAAGAGAGATACTATGAATGACTTATATTAAATTATCATGTGATATACATTTTATGCGTAAAAACTTTAAATGATAGTGTATATAGATTTTTTTTTTTTGAGAAATGTTTTCACATTAAGTATCCATTTGTGTGTGAAATGTGATTATTTTATAAAGATTATATGTGTGGGAGAAAACAAAGACTACATTAAGGGCCTCCCTAATGAATATATCAAGGTAGGATTAGTAAAATAGTTAAAAAGATATTTTTGTATAAAAATTATATTAGAGCATATTAAGAAAAATCACATAATTAGGCATTACAACAAAAAGTTTTGTCTTTTAATTCTATAACAAGTAGCTTAAGGGACTTGTTAGCATTTGCCACTAATTAAAGTTTACTCAAATGAAACAAATCAAATAATTTAGAATCTGGGTTATTCTAATTGTAATGACACGTGTGAACAGTGTGTGGTTATTTGTGTGTGTTTGTTTCTTCCTTCCATTTATTCTTTTAGGTTATCCCTTTGTCTCTAACCCCAGTATGCTTTGGACGTGAAGCAACCCTACAATTGGATTTGATGGGAGAAAAACAAGTTTGGTTTTTCTAAGTGGAATCCAGACCCACTAGCGGAATATAATCGCCAAACAAAAAATGTCCTCACGTTCATTTGGATAATTGAAGCCAACACATAAGCATACATGTTTCAAACAACAACATATGACATTATAAAAAGCAATCCCACTTTATAAATACGTACCTTAGACACTGGGTTCTAAGATTAATGGACGCTTGTATTTATACCATATTTCTTTTTAATTAAAGTATATGTATGATTGAATTTAAAGTATATTTTTACTACAATTATGTCTTAGGATTTAATTAGACATGGTGTTGATTCACTTTTACGAATGTAATAAAGAAAATTTATAATTTTTTTTTCTCGTTTCACATTATATAAAAATAAATGTGCTGATTTTAGTTGATGTCAGTTATTACTCTTATTTATTTATTTATTATATAGCATACATTTACGTTACATTTTTTTCTCACAATGTTTAGACGCATAGGAAGTCATTATTAAATAATTATATGTACTAATTTAAAAAAAAAATGCGGTGACTAAAAGTTAGCATTTTTAAAGGCAAAAAATATATTTTTATAAAGTATAAAAATGTACTAAATTTATTTTATTTTAATTTTTATCTTTTATCTTTTTTTATTTTTTTAGTAATTTTAATCGAATAATTTTACACTATTGTATGGGTATTTATTTATTTCTTTGTATGTGTATATATATATATATATATATATATATATATATATATATATATATATATATATATTATTTCATAAAAAAAATGACTAAAATATATAACTATATTTTTAGTATAATAAAACGATAACTTTTAATTTAAAATATAAATACCAATTAATCAAGAAATACAAAAAATAATCTTTTTAAAAATTAATTAAGAAAAAAAATTGGTTTTGTTTTTAAAGATATCTACGGGTTAAATAATCCATAAATTCAAATTGACATTCAATCAGTCTACATTAGATCTTTTTAAGTGATTGAATCAAATTAAACCTAACTTATATGGGATGTTTAAATTTTTTTAATCAATTTCACATGTTTTAATTTTTTAAGTTCATGAATCCAATCCATTAATTCGTAGATGTAACATTCACTTTTATTAAAATAATTGTTATGTATGTTGTTATTATCCTAGCACTTCTAAATTCATCTTTATAACCATCAATATCCTTACCAACACCACCGTAAACAACTCTCTACCCCTTAATCCTAACCTTTAACTAGGTGAACATGAAGTGACCATACTATACATACTCCTTGGCTTATATCTGTCACAACCACAACTTCATTCCTACTGAATTTTAGTTGTGAGCCACCTAACCAACTAACAAGTTAAATAGGGTACAATATTTTGGCTTGATTTACAAGTTCAGGTGGGCTAACTCAATTCGAGACAATAAGTATTAGCATTTCTTTACAAATATTTCCCTATTTTAAGTTTGTAAATTTTCTTTATTTTTTTTTATTTTCTCTTTCTTTTCATTTGATAGTATAAATTAATATGATGTTGAATTTTTCATATACATGCTTTTCATTTTTATATTAATTGAGTCAATTCATAAGTCAGTCCATTTAACCATAATGATTGTAATTTTTTATGGCTTAATTAAGTTTAGAATGTTTTTAATAAATTTGGATATTTTTAATTGAATGTTTTTTTAATTTTTGTTTGGTCTACTAAATACTAAAAAATTCTATATTTTTTAAGTCCAATTGAGTTATTGTATTGTAATTTTTCTGTTAATTGAGTTATATAACTGTTATTTCACCGGCATCTTATTTGATTATCTATATATATTATTTTGTGTTTACATCATAATATTTTGACAACAAACAAATTAAACAGTTTTGTGCTAATATAATGTGACTTTTATTATTGAATGAGAGTAAATAAAATAAAAGAGAAAACAAAACGAAAAATTAATTATGGTAATTAAGGTTTTCATTTTGCTTTCATTTATCCTCTTTTAATAATAAAAATTACTTACAAAACTGTATTATTTAATATTAATACAAAATAACATTTGAAGACTCAACTAAACAAGATGACAAAAGAAAGACAACAATCAAGTCATTCAAGTAAAAGAAAAAATAAATTGCTGAAACTCAATTGAAAAATATAAAATATTTTAATACTCCGTAGACTAAGAAAATTTAATAAGGACTCAATTAAAAAATTTTAAATTTAGAATTACCTTAAAAATTAATTAATCCTTTTTTTATTTATAAAAAGAGTAAGATGAATTAACACTTATTCACTTTTTTAACAACTCAGAACGTGAAAGATTGACTCACTTTATAATACTTCTGCAATGTCCCAATACCATCTTCATCTATGGGAAGATTTTCAAAAATAGTGATAAAGATACACGCTTTTGATAAGAATAAAATAGAGATAAGAAGAAAATAAACAAAGAAAGAGAGAAATCTAGTTATTAGGTAATGTGATAGAAAAAAGTTGAGAGAAATATATTGAAAAGGAAGTGAAAATGGAAATGAAGAGAAAGTGAGTATACAACTACAATTATATTTTGTTTTTCCGTACCCCGTTATTTTCTCATCTTCTTCGTCACAGACACTATAAACCTGTCATGATTACCTCCTTCAATTGATCTATCGTCCATGACCATAAACTATGGCTACACAAAGCTGTAAGGGAAAACCTGTGAGCAACCACAACACTATCATTTCCACAAACTAAATCATCTCTTTCATATGTTTGTAACCATGACCTATGTGATTACAAAAGATTAATAGAGTGATGACAACGGTAGATTTTGAGTATAGTAAGTTGCCATACTAATGTTACGTTCTTGCTTCAGTTTTACGATGAGATATATATTTGAAAGTGATAAGCACAAACAACTCATAATAAACCTAGTATTTTATCCTGGTCTCAGTCTGAATAATTTCCACATAACTGCTTCATATATATTCCACAGCCTGTCTCTCACCAACAACGATTACCTAAAAGTTCTTGCATACATGTGCTAACTGGCAATCATGTAATGTAACTATGATAGAAATAATGGAACACTGGCCCTGATATGAAAAAACAAAGTACCACTAAGGATACTAATGAATCATATGTATATTAATCAATCAACAATATGACTATCATGTCAGAAAGGAAGCTGAAGGCGAGGGCTTCAAAAATTTTCCCATTTTGTGCATGAAATAATAATCAAGTTCTAATTAGCAAAGTTGGATTTCAAAAGTTCTTCTGTACAGCAAAGGAAGTTCTGGACCCTCCAAGGAAACTCCGTCTTTTAGATAGCACAGATACAAGAGTTCCTCTTGAAACTTTCTTTGAAATTGTAGCCTTTGGAGTGAACGATATTCTGGGGGTGTCCAAGCCTCCCCCGAAGCTTTTGCATGATTTCATTTTCTTCCTGTAACAAGGTCTCTCTTTCTTTACAAGATCTTCCACGCTCTCCACGCTAGCTAGAGAACTGAAAGACTGGGCCTTCCCTTGATAAAACATAGACAACCCTCTCCTGCACATTTCATATATAATAAACTATTAACTCACCAACTTACACCAATTTTCAAAGAAGGCAATTGAATAAAAGTTGAGAAAATAAAGAGGCATGCATCACGCAGGAAATTGATTTCTTACTTTATTGGAAGTTGGTTCATTAGCTCTGATAGTTCAAACAAAGGGCCGTTTGAATGAGATGATGAAGATGAGGTTGACAAATCAGATCTTGAAGAGGATGATGCCTCGTCAGCCAATTCTGATGATGAAAATGAACACACAGAGTCCACCGAATCTCCTGACATTGATCCAATGGATATTGAATCGCTCAAGTCATCGTTGACATCTTCCTTGACACCCCAATTGGTATTTCCAGCGCCAAGATTATTAACATCCATGATTCCCTTCACGTTCATTTCTCCAAAACTGTTATGTGTGAAGAAGAGATGAAGAAAAGGAGAAGAAACTCAGATGAAGAAGATGTGTTGTGTGTATGCTTTATGAAGTGGAAAAAGCCTTCATTGAGGAAGGTTATCTGTACATAATCAGACAGATTTGATAGCATATGATAAAATCCGATTGGGGCAGTTGTATTGAACAGATAAAATATATGAATATTTGGGTAATGGGTGGTGTTATTTATAGGATTAGCAATGAAGAAATGGATATAGCATTATTGTTTATTTAAGTTGATGAATTATAATAAGACTTTATCCTAAATTTTGTCATTGTCAAATCACGTTATATCGTGCAAACTTAATACCCTTTAGTTTGTTTGTTGTTCTTCTTCTCCTCTTACTTGTAGAGGATAAGGACTAGAATTGAAGACATCCATATCCTGAGTTGAGTCAGCCATTGTTTTAGTTTTTGGCGTGTGAAACTGTGGTCCCCAATCTCCCCAACTTTGCTTCTTAAAGGCGTGACAGATGGGTATATTCCCACCTTTTAATGCATCGTTTATCACACCATATGTATCAAATTTTATTTTGTGACATTTTTAGTAAATGCTTCTGCTATGGCCATGGGAAGACAGAAACAAAAGGATGACCAGGTTAAGGTCAAGTGTGGTTGTAGTGTTCACTTCCCCCTTTTCCTCATTTTTGGTTGGAAATTGTGGTTAGGAATGGGAACAACTTATGTGGCACCCCAATTCCAATATATTCTCTCCTTTTATTATCGAATGATAAACGTTTTTCTTTTCATTTATCACTCATTTTTTATTTAATTCTTAATTAATTTATGTTCCCACAAATGTTAATCGGTATTATTATCTCTACAACATTAGTTATTGAATTAAACAGGAGATTTTACATGATCTTTTAACGTGTTTTTCTATGAAATTTACAATTTTTTTCTTTAATTTCTTATGACGTGATGCTATTCATAATTATTTTATTAAATTATGAATTTATTATATATCTTTTTAACTTTAATGGAATATTTTTAAAATGAGGTCAACTAAGAAAAACATATAAGATATAAATATAAATAAATAAATTGTGAATTTCTTCAAAGACGATAACCACAAAGAATTGATATTAATTGGTCACGCACTCACCTAACATTTTTTTTCTGGCTTAACCTTCCTCTCCATTTCTACATGATCAAAAGCATACACAAAAGTCTCAAACAACACTCATTTGAATTGAGGAATTCTTTTATTTTTTTTTTTTATTATTTGTATATCTTTGGTAGCTAAGTCACATGATGCTACTTACTTGACCTACAAATTTAATTTTACTCAATCTTCTTAACCAAGCAACCAACAAAGTATTGAATCCACGTGTTTTACAAGCCTTGAAAGGCTTGGACTGTAGTGTCAGATTGCAATTGGTTCAGCGTTTATCATGCTATTTTTTCCATCAAATCCTTCATAACTAATACTACATTAATTATGAATGTTTTTGATTTATTAATATTGTTTCTATTAACATGTTGAATTGAATCTTTGAACATTGATCCATTGCTCTCTGAGTCCAGTTCTCACAACAGAGAATAGTATTGTCTTCCCCTAGAGTTAGGACAAAGGGGTGGCCCAGTTCCAGTGGAGCAATTAAAAAGGGTGATTTAAACAGAAGTTGATTAATTAAGTCCTATATATATAGGATGAGGTGGAATAGTTATAGTAGGTATGAGAGTATAATAAGTGAGGATAAGAAGGTTGACTTGTGGAGAATTTGCATGATGTGGTGATATGTGAATGGCAATGAAATAAGCACCACATGATTTTATTGTAATGTATTGATGGTGACAAGGCAGGTAGGCCACACCATATCTTGTTTAATTTGGGAGAAAATAATAGGATGTTTCTTCAGAATCTTAGCTGTGCCCACCACTGATTCATTAGATTATCACCATTTTCTCACTTTAATCCAATGCTTTCACCTTCTCACTTCTCATCTTATGCCTACTTTTCTTCATCCATTGCTCCTTCATCAGGAACCACTAAGCTTCAATCAATGGACTGATGGATAAGATTCATTGTTTTTATTCAAAACCTATACTTAGCATCATATACATAATCAGTGGATTGGATTAAGACTCCTCTAAATCAAACAAATATTACATATAATTTATAAACAAGTATCAATTATTTGTAGGGAGAAATATTATCAGCTGACAACTCTTTTTCTCTTACTCTCACTTTATAACTCCTTTTAATAAGAAAACATTTTATATTTAATGAGTATAATTTTAAAATAAAATAATACTATTTGTGATTGTTAAATGGAAGTATACTCCCTTGTTTATATCACTTTCAAAATAATTCATGTAATTATTTTGAATAGACCATACATCGATAATTAAATTCAAATTAATTAGATTCCAAAATCATCTCTAATGAAAATGTCATATTATAAAACCTTATTTTAGTTTATGAGTCTTATTATGTTATTTCATTTTTAAGTCACTTTTGTAATTTTTATTGATATTATGGAATTCCTAACTTTAATATTATTTTATTCATATTTTAACTTTTTAAATTTAAAAATATTTTTATAACTAGAGTTTTATATTAAACTCTAAATCTTACATTTCACGTAATACGTTATATAACTGAAATTTTAAGTTAATTTTAACCTTACATTGACTCATCCATTACGAATATTTTAGATTATCTGAAATTGTGTTTTCATGTTAATTACTAAAATATTCATGGAGTCGTAAAATATAAAAAATGTTGATAAAAGTGTACAAATATACTAATTTATGATACGTATGAAATTGAATATGTGCATTCTTTTTGCTACAATTAATTATCATAAGAATATAAAATTATTTAATCATATGGCTAAAATATATATGTCAAACGATGAGTAAAATTTAACATGTTTATTTTAAGAGAAACGTCGTGTATTTCTAAATATAACAATTATCTAATGAATCAATCAAATAAAATTTAAATTAAAAAAGATTTATTTATAGTCATTCTTAATTTATCATTTTCAATTATTTTTAATTGGTGAATAAAACAACAATAGTTTTTTTTTATGCAAAAACATGAAACTAAATTGGTTCGAATGACCTAAAAATAGGCTTCCTCTATTTATTGGATGTCATTGGATTATTCAAGATCGAATTGTTTTATATTTAACTAAATTTTTAAATAAATGAAAATTATTAGACTATTTTATATAGATATACATGAAAGTGATTTAAGAATGATTTTGTACGTTCCAAATATATATATTTATACTAATTGTGAATAAATTTTGAAACGTCTACTTTTTAAGGATAAAACATTAGTTTGTAGCTTATATATATTTCGTATTTTCTTATTAGAGAATAGCTCATAGTTACATATATATTTATATTACTTGAATCACTTAAGTATACCAATATTATGCAATAATATTAGCTTAAAAGAAAATATAATGAATATAAATCGTGATTGTCAAGCATCACTTTATCAATTAAGTGATATAATCACTACAAGAAAAAAAATTATTTAGAGACCAATATTTAGCTATCAAATGAAATGGTTGCTAATTGTAACCAAAATAGTCACTAAATTAAATTTTGGTTGCTAAATAACTACAAAATAGAAGTAAGGATTGAATATAGTAACCAATTAAGTCAAATAATTGGTATCTAATATTAGCTACAAGGTTTTAGTGACCTATGCTATTATATTTTAAATTGGTATCTAAATAAGTTAAAGACTAATTTAGAATCTAATAACACAGGTCACTAAAACCTTGGCTAATGTTATATACCAATTATTTGACTTAATTAGTTACTAAATTCAATCATTACTTCTATTTTATAGTTATTTAGCAACCAAAATATAATTTGGTGACTATTTTGGTCACAATTAATAACTATTTCATTTAGTAGCTAAAAATTAGTGTCTAAATCACCTTTTTCTTGTAGTGAATTTAATACATAAGTCAATAAGCTTCAAATTCAAAAATCTTGCTCTTCATCACTTAAGCTACCACTATGATTTGAACAATAAAATTTTAAAAAAAGTGAAAATTACTTTAACATCTTTTTTTTACTTGAGTTTTAAGTTATTGTTTAGACAAGAAACATTATTATTTGACCAATCATAACGAAATTTGAATACCAATATTTAATGAAAGCAGTCATTTCTCATCACTACATTATTAGAAAATGATAAATAGTAATACAAATTATAGTTACTATCAATAATTATACTACTACTCAACATAAAAAAAATTTCCTTCTTTTACTTATGGTGGCAATTAATCTTACAGGTTTAATTTTTAAAAAAAATATTTTGTTGATTTTATTAAATTTTTTCTTATAGACAACTCAAAAATCTTACGTATAGTAATGTATAATTCTCATGCATATTGAATACAAAAACATTTAAAATTTTAAATGTAAAAATAAATAATGTACAAATTACGAACATGATATAAATACCATTGCATGTATTAAAATCTGTAATGTATATAAATATTTTAAAAAATTATAGAAAAGTACCGTGCACCATGGACGGTACAGTGGTAGACCCATGACGATGTATAGCAATTGTTCACAACATTTCAACTACGATAGAGAAGAAGAAAACACGAATTTGAAAGGGAATTTGAGATCAGAAAGAAAAAATATACAAAAAATATCATATTCGTTTTTCATATATTTGTTTGTCGGAAAAAGAGTTTAAAAAATTAACTCTTTTGCATTTTTTTAGTTTGTTACTTTTTTTTATTAATGCGCTAATGAATAAATACAAATAAATTTTATTTTTAGAAAATCATTTTAATTTTGTCTTATTTATTTATGTAGAAATTGGAGAAATTTGTCCAAATCTTATTTAATATGATGAAAAAAAAATGCATTTAACTTATATACAATATCGCATTGACTCCTTGTTAACTCGACATGATTTTTTCTATGATAAAAATTGAACAGGAATTTCTACTACATATATTATTCTCATAATGTGCGGGTAGAATATATTTAACAATTACATAAAAACGCTTTATGCAAGTTTTCTCTTAAATATCTTGTAGTTGTAGTGGAGATAAGCAGGACATGAAAAGTGAGGAACGAAAAGAACAGAAATGATGATGAAAATAGGTCCAATTCTAGATGTAGGGCATGGTCCATAAGTAAATACCACTTTTGTCCTTTGTTTGAAAAGGGCTATGGCATAATTGAGTTTTTCAGTGATGAACATCATCTACCAAAGGAAATAATGCCCGAATAATCATGGACAGAGAAAATAAAAATCATTAGAGAAAAATAATCTCGTTCTCAAAGAAAATGAAATCATGTTAATTGGGACTTGTTTAGTCTAACAACAGTGCCATGGACCTAGGAGAAAGATTTTGATTTTTGACTGAGCCATCTCTAATTATTGCTTAAAATTGTAATTAATGATCACATCATCCTATTAGACTCCATGCCATGGTTATTAAAATCTCTAATCATTGTAGGACACTCCACAAATTTTCTGCCACATGTTATTAAACACAACTACTCCCAATTAAATTATACTAATAATGTATTATTTAAATATTTTTAAAAAATTAATTTTAAGTCTATTTAGATATATTTAATAATCTTGTTAAAATAAATTTTGATATCATTTAAAAAAATTAAATTTTAAATCAAATTTAATTTTATAAAGTAAAATTTAAATCTATTTATAAATTATTAAAATTATTAAAAGATGTTAATTTTATTTAATGTAAAGCCTCTAATAAATATATTATAATATAATTTATTTATAATGACATATGAATTTGCCCTTTCATTACACATTGTTCTAGTTTAAAATAGATAAGTAAAGTTCTGAGAAAAAATAAAGAGAAAGTAAATTGAGAAAAGAGATATATTTACCTTCAATATTAAAATATCTAACAGATTTAACGTTTAAAGTTATTTATCTGGTAAATAAATTTCTCATATCTCTTATTCTGCATATATTATGTTTAAAATTAATAATGAAAAATGGTGGTGAATTTTGAATATGAATTGAGTTAAAGGTTTCTCTTTCCGAACATTCAGTTTATGGACAGAGAAGTTATAATTATGATGAACAAATAGCACTTCAATAATGGCGTAGTACAACTCCTCCAGTTTGACCATAGATCCTAAATATGGAAATCGACTTCATTCTCATCAATTATATATACCTGAACAGATGATATTTTAATAATAAATAATACTAATAAAATTAATAATCAATATATATATATATATACAATAAAATGTCACTTTTACAAATAGTTTTACTCTTTCAATGAATACATCTTTTTGATTCAGATGAAGAAATGATTAATTTAAAAAGAAACAAATTCAACGATTCATTGCAAAGTGATAATACTAGTCAATTTAAAATATTTATGAAAAATTAAAATTATAGCTACTATTGGAAAAGAAGAGAGTAATATTTAGCATTATTATTATTATAATGTTAGGATAGCTATTATCACCGATCTTTTTATTATAAAGACTGATAACTGAAACTAAAACAAAAATATACTTAAATATATTTTAACTATGTAAAACTAGTGAAATTAGAATGAAAATTTCAAAAAAAAAGTATTTTGAAAATACTATTTTTAATTCTTATGTCTGAATTTTGATTTTAATTTTTATGAGATATTTTTCTTTAATTTTCATTAATCGAAAATTTTTAATAACTATTTTCAGTTTTTAATTATTTCTAATGCGGATCGAAAAAGCTTGTGATTAACATTCACTAGGATTATTGATTTCCAATGTTACAAGTTGACCACACGTATGCATAAGAGTAAAATTATACTGAAGTTTTATATTCAGCTCATAAATAATTAATTAGTGCCTTATATTATCAGAGATTATAATAACAATTTAAAAAATTAAAAGTAAAACTTATAAAATTCGAGCAAATATTCAAAATGATTTCTCAAAGATGAGCGTATAAATTTTTCATCAACTTATTTATAAGTATTTTTTAATATTTATTATCTGATATTTTTTTAAAACGTTTATATAATAAAAAATCTACCAAAAAGTGTTTTTCTTTCCCATAGAAACAGTCAACTTGCACCTGAAACAAGGATTAATTCCATACAATCATGTAAATGCATTTGTAATCCCCCATCTTTTCACTTTTTCTTTTAATAAATCAGCTTATACAAACGTAAATGCATTTCTTCTTCTTTTTTTCCTCATAAAAATAGCCACCTTGCACAAATTTGATTATTTGGTGATTAAATTCAGTCATTTTACACTATTAAAAACCTATTTAAGTGATTGGAGAAAAAGGAAGAAACATGGGAAATGGCGGAATAGAGAAGGATCTATAAACTGAATTGAATAATAAAACTCAGGACCGCTGCTTTTTCTCTGACAGCTTTGTAGTGTGTTGTGATGTGTTGCCGTCACACAATAAATTCTCTGTACCTGCAAAATGTAAATTCAACAAATTAATTTTTTTTCTAAGAATATTTCTGCATTCTAAATTATTTTTATTCAATTATTATTTCAAATAATGTTTAACAAATGCTCTCCCTACTTTCTAAATATTTTGTTTACGTTACTACATTTCCGATATTATGATTAAATAAAGCAAGACAACAGTTTACATTATTTTATATAATAAGATGATTTTATGAATGCGATATAATATGAGAAATTTAAATTAATTTAACTCAAAAACCTACAGTAATAAAAAGTAAACCAAAAATTAGAATTTTAATTTTAGAATCTCCAAATTATTTCATTAAGATTTTATAAATATTGTATTATATGAAGTTTATAAATGTTTTATCACATCAATTTCATTAATATTTTAAAAATAAGTAATTGAGTAGTATCGGATTACTTTGAAATTTAAATGTATAAAGTATTCAAAAAGGTTAAATCAACAACTTTTATTTTTTTCTTAAACAGACCCTCATTCTCCCTCACCATATATAAACAGACCTTTTCAAAGTCTGGAACAATCTTTTAATAATTATATTCTAGAAAGTTTAAGGAAAGAATCAACGTGTAGATATTGTGATATTAAAAAGAGAAAAATATATTTTTAGCAAAATAAATATTATCAATGCTCTCTGCCAAAATTTGTAGTGTACTTCAATTTTAAATTTGTAGTAATTTTCTATTAATTCTTTAATTAATACGTTTATATTAACATTCAAAATAATTTCGTAATTACCCTATAAATTATGTCACAGTTTATATAATTAAGTGAGTAGAGAAAAATAAAAGATAATGTAATATACATATAAAATATAATACAGTAAAAATACATAAGCATTATATAAATAACAGTAACCTAATATCTGACAAACACTCTCTTCATCTAATCACAAGTGTTTTAATCTTTTTACTCTACTTATAAAAGGGTAATAAATAGAGGAAGAAATACAACAATTTTTGAGTTATTACTGGAGAAGAGTTGAAAACATTTTATATTAATGAAACATGAGAAAACTTATATGCAAAACAAGAGACTTCCAATTCAAAATTAAAGAAATTAATGTTATAATTAGTAATCCTTTTTGTTTTATTCACAGAATAGTGTTCTTTGCTGGAAACCATACAGCACCACTATTCTAAAAACATTATTTCTGTTTCTATATGCATTTATTTATTTTTTAGGATTTATTTTAAAAAAAAAAACATTAGTAGACAAAACATAATGTCCTCCTCACCACTCTCGAGCTCCAATCTCCAGACAGACACAGATAAACAGAGAAAGAGAGACAATAGCCGTTACTTTCTGAGCATTGGAACGTTAGGTAACAAAACCCCTTTTCCAACATTCACTTCACACTTCACTCTTCAGTGTTCAACATTCACAACACAAAAACCTCAAACAACATCAACACCTTCCACTTCACTCTCTCTGGTTCCTCGCACCAATGGCCACTCGCTTCACCCTCATCTTTGCGGCTTCACTTTTCCTCTTGCTTCTCGGTTCGTACCTTCCTTTTCCTTCTTTGCTTCTCACAATGTCGGTGTTTCTATTTTTTTCTTTCCTTTTTTACATATGTGAATAAAAAATAATTAATGGCTCACTCTATGAATCCCTGTCTGATACTTGAACTGACGGTGCTAAAACAAACTAGATTTATGCTTACAATTAGCTCTTTATTAACCATTAATGCTTGTAATTAAAGAGGTGTGTTCTAATTTAGCTCTTCCTAGCCCTACCCTTTCAAGTGGGTGTTTGGTTCTTCTCAGTTTGTGTTACAGCTCATGTTTGGAGACCATTTGTTACATAGTACTTTTGGTTTATGTGACACCTTACCATAGATAGAGCTGGTAAAATGAGCCGAGTTTTAAATTTGGGTTTTCTTGGCCTCATCCAGTTATGGTCTCATATTTTATGGGTTTAACCTTTGAAAGCCCCGCTAAAAGTCTTGCTTTTATTAGGTTCATACTTACTTTAGAGGCTCAAATTGAATCCAAATATTTTGGCCAAGATGGCATGTTTTGCCGCATTTACCTTACTTACTTTGCATTGTGTCTGTGGGATGAAAGAACTTAACGGTTGATTGTTTAGACTTGCAGATACAGCTAGCAGAGCTAGCATTTTTCACTCTCAATGAACAAGTCATGTCATATTTGCACTGCATAATTTTGTTTATTTTAATGTTATGAAATATTCCGTGTCAGATTGTTGCTCTGGGAGTTTTATTGGAGTCTGCTATGGAAGAAGCGCTGATGACCTTCCTACACCTGATAAGGTGGCACAATTGGTTCAACTTCATAAAATCAAATACGTCAGGATTTATGATTCTAATATACAGGTTCTGAAGGCCTTTGCAAACACTGGGGTTGAGCTTATGATTGGGGTTCCGAATTCAGATTTGTTGGCTTTGTCTCAGTTCCAATCTAATACAGACAGATGGCTGAAAAACAGTGTCCTTCCTTACTATCCTGCAACTAAGATCACGTACATAACTGTTGGTGCCGAAGTCACTGAGAGTCCTAATAATACCTCATCACTTGTTGTGCCTGCCATGACCAATGTGCTTACAGCACTCAAGAAACTTGGGCTGCACAAAAAGATAAAAGTTTCCAGTACCCATTCCCTTGGGGTTTTGTCCCGATCTTTCCCACCTTCTGCTGGGGCTTTCAATAGCAGTCATGCACATTTCCTAAAGCCAATGCTAGAATTTCTGGCTGAGAATCAGTCACCTTTTATGATTGATATATATCCTTATTATGCTTACCGTGATTCCCCGAGTAAAGTGTCTTTAGACTATGCCCTTTTTGAGGCATCCTCTGAAGTGATTGATCCAAACACTGGTTTGTTGTATACCAACATGTTTGATGCCCAGATTGATGCTATTTACTTTGCACTGATGGCCTTAAACTTCAGAACAATTAAGGTCATGGTCACTGAGACAGGTTGGCCTTCCAAAGGCTCACCTAAGGAGACAGCTGCAACTCCTGATAATGCGCAAACATACAATACTAATCTGATAAGGCATGTTATCAACAACACCGGTACTCCTGCAAAGCCTGGAGAGGAGCTAGATGTTTATATTTTCTCATTGTTCAATGAAAATAGGAAGCCCGGTTTAGAATCTGAGAGGAACTGGGGATTATTTTATCCCGACCAGACAAGTGTGTATAGCCTAGATTTCACTGGACGGGGTGCGGTTGATATGACCACCGAGGCAAATATAACCAAGTCCAATGGAACCACATGGTGCATTGCTTCAAGTAAGGCCTCACAAATTGACTTGCAGAATGCAATAGATTGGGCATGTGGTCCTGGAAACGTTGATTGTACAGCGATACAGCCTAGCCAGCCTTGTTTTGAGCCAGATAACCTAGCTTCACATGCATCTTATGCGTTTAATAGCTATTATCAGCAAAACGGAGCTTCTGATGTTGCGTGCAGTTTTGGAGGCACAGGAGTAAAAGTTGACAAGGATCCAAGTACGTTCATCACAACCTGCTTATGATACTGCAGTTATCTTCATTGTTTTTGTTAGGTGCTGTTTTTCCCATAAAGTACTGCATACATATGTTAGATATGATTTGGAGAAAGCTAGTAAAAATGCAATCCACTTTAGCAGAAGAAAGTATTAATCTGTGGAGGGACATCTGTTCGATATCATGTGGAAATTGTTTGATATCTGTCAAACTGGCTGCTTTCATAGTTATTATGAATGTCTCCTAAAGTTGGTTTTACTAAATTATTTGTTCGTACCAAAGTGTTATGGTAGATTGTTTTCTGTCACTGATTAGCTAATGTCAATTCTGCAGGCTATGACAACTGCATCTACATGAGAGCTGGGTAAGTTCAATATAGGACATGATATTTAGTTGTTCCTTTTATTTTGACCTTAAATTGTACAAATTCAATTTAGGATCAGTTATGACAGGTTTTTTCTTCCATTGTGCTTTTGCAGAAGTAATAAAACTGTGACAAGCAATACAACAGCAATGTCTTCTTCAACTTCATCCTCTTCACAGAACGGAAATACGACGTTATCAGTTTTTACTATTCTTCTCGTGATTTGTCTCTCCGCCCTGATGCATATTCCACGGTACTGACAAGCTCGATTGTTGAAAGTGCAGCACGATTTTGCTTGTTTTAGACGCATGCTGCATTAGACATGCATGGGGAAGTAATAGCTTAGTGGAAATTGTTCGTTTGTTCTGTGTAATGTACGCATCAGAAAAAGTGTAAACTCCGTTGTTGTTATATAAGAATGGTTTTTTTTTCACTGCATTAGAGCAGTGATAGGCCAAAAATCTTTTGGTACCAGTTTTGTGTGACTAGTGATAAAAGAAAACAGCTTGGAAAGATAAACTGGACTTGCCGTCGATAATTTATTTTAAATTATGCATGTGAAATGCGTTGCTGCATCTCATTGTCTCATATTGTAACTGCATCTCATGGTGTTCACACTCATGCAACTATACAGAGTGTTACTGTTTTTAATGATCTTATTTGGTTTCACTCCAAATAGGTCAAATACAAAATAATGAGGATATAGATGATGCAACGACAAATATCATTATTTATTCAAATTTAAGATTTAACTTAATTTTTGTAGGTTTATTCCAGTTTATAATTGTTATGGTTCAACCACAGTGAATTATTAAATTGTAAATCTGTGTTAACCATCCAACAATTTGCAGCATTTGTTGCATGTTCTGTGGCAATGATTTAGGAGACTATTGGGTTTTCTTAACGAAAGGAAACTGTGATAAACTTTAGGAGTAATATTGGGTCTTCTCAACATTCTATCCAATATTTTTTTATTCATTAAAATGAAAAATAGGAATCTACACTCTGCAATGGTTGTTTTTTCTGTTGGCACAGTTCGAACTCATCCGCCAAGAAAAACAAACGCTAGGTTGCATTGCATTAAACCAACCAATAATAAAAGTTATATAAATATTTAAATATTTTTTTGTGCCTATATCAAGAACTTGGCTTGTTTTGCCTTAGCTCAGCATAATTTTTGTAAGAAATATAGAAAGGTAATAAATCATCTAAACATAGCAATAGTATCCATTAATTACTCAACGAAAAGATATAAATACTTAAAAACTATCAATGACCTTGAAATGCAAAAATTGGAAACATCAATACCACCAATTTGAGTTTGAATTATAGAAAATGTTCACCTATTGAATGTGAACTCAAAATTTAGGTTGTCAAGAGATGCCATTAGTGATGCCACTACTAAGAGAGGACATTAGTAGCTAATCACTACATAATATCATCATTTTTTATCACTTTAACTAAAACCTTCTCTTACCATCAAAAAACCTTTTTGTCACTCAAATTGTTTACCAAATGTGTAGACTTTTTAGGAAATATTTTACCCGTAGAAAAGAGTATCATGTACTGTTAACCGAAAAATTATTGTGAAGAAAGCTTGTATTAAGTATCAACTGTGTCATATTTACAAGAAATGAGTAAACATGTATAACAGTACAGTCCTATAATAGTGCAACCTTTACCCTATCATGGTTTTATTGGTATCTATGTTGCTATCAAATACAGCCATAACTGGTGAACTGAGTTCTTCAAAGAGGTTAAATTCAGAAAGTTGTGTAATACTTACAAAAATAAACAAAATATAAGAAGATTAAGTTTATGTTAATTGTTATTTTCTTTCCTTTATATAGAAATAAATAATTTAAAAATACTTATCAAAAAAATAATTTCCATTTACTTTTAAGTAAACACCTATTTTCATCCTGAAAAGATATAGCAGATCAAAGATAGATCCCTGAATGAAATGTAGTAGCATCTAGATTCTTATAGTTTTGAACAGTTGAGCATGTTAATCCTTCTATTAAAGTTAGTTAATAACTCTTTCAGTCATAGTGAACAAGTCGTGTTACTTTCTCGCAAGAGATTTCTCTTTCTTATTCAACTCAGATGCATCTGAATGTATGGATTGAAAACTTTGGAATCCCACATCTAGTAATCATAACACATAACATAAGGAGGTGCAGATTTCGTCTTACAAGATCAGTTTTCTCAAGTTGAATTACGCATAAACTCACTTAATAAGAACTTTCAACCATGCAAAGCTGTCACTAGAAGTGAGATGCAATGATGGTTTTATCCACATGAAGAATAGAATATATGGATACAACAAATTAAGGTATGAATATCTTGGGATAAAAGCTTCTTTTCAAACCCGTAAGAGTGATGGGTTTATTCTTGAGCTTGCACAAAGGTGGTGTTGAAAGACCAACGCGTTCAAAGTATCGGAGTCAAAGCAGAGCCATAGTGTCCTTTTTTGTAAATGTAGGCGAAGAACCTTTTCTTTCATTACAGAACATAGTTCTTAGATCTTAGTAGAATAGAATAAGTAGATTGCTGACGTGCAATGTATTGTTTCTTTTAATCATGATGGTCCCTTTTTTGGTCCAACCTGTGCTAGTTGTCTTTACTTGTATTTTAGCAAGTATGCAATGAATGGTCTCGACAAAGGATTGTGTATGATCTTCTTCTTCTCATTCATAACATATGGTTTCCATATTCTTCAGCAGACAAAAAAGAGAGAGATCTTTGGATTGGTTTGTGGTGTAAAATAGTACTTTTATTATTCGGTTGTATATGTTGTTTCTGTTATTGATGTCTTGCATATCTATTGTAGGCAGAATGTATTCGCTTTATATACCTCTAAACTAACTCTGTATTTAAAAAGAAAACAAATACCTTTAAAGGTGCATTGCATGCAACCTTTTAGCCCTTTTCTTTTCTGGTTTAGATGAGTGTTTTTATCTAACACAATAAAGTCAAGGGTGTAAATTAATGTAGATTGGAGGATAACCTTAGACTGAAAAGACATCACCTACAAAATGAGAAGAGAGTTTATACAAGAATCTTGAATTTAAAGCAAAGAATAGAGCACTCGGGGGATTAAAGTGGTATATTGCTCCCTTTTCTGGCAAGTATTTGAGATTGGATAAGACAGTAAACATAATCGAAATTCCAACTTACTATATCCTATTTTCTCTAATTCTCTAGGAAATTTTTTTGTCACTGAATCCTTTGAAGCTGCCATTCAATGCAAGATCGCTGCCACATTATGTGTATCTGGTATATAGAATTGTGCACAAAACCATTATGCTTTGGGATTTCATAACATGATCTGTGTTCTTGTTTATGTCTTTGCTTGGAATGGTAATCTGTAGCCTTATTGAGATTGGAACGGTGGTTCTGACGAACTTTGAGAAAGGGCTTTAGGACTCAAACCTTGAAACTTGAACAGATTGTTCTATCTTTTAAATGATGTCTGAATGTATTAAATGACCAAGTATTTTGGTTTAGTTTCCAATCCTAAAACCACGAAGAAGAACAAACAAAAGAAAAAATATTAGAAACACGCTTTCGAATTTAATAGGCCAACAATGACGACAACATTAAACAAATGAGAAAAAAAAGTGACACCTGAGCTTGGAAACTCTCCAAAGCTAAGCATTTAGATCTATCTAAGGTGCTCAACGACTTAAAACAAGTTTTATTATATCTGTATAAATTGTGTCAACTGTCTTTTTCTAAAAATTAGATTTTAAAATGGGACATTTCATGTCTCCTCAGATTTTTAAACGGGACCTTACAGTGTTTTGTTTTTTCTCTTAAAAGGACAATCAACTCCCAGCCAAAATCCTCAACTTTATTAAGAGATGCTAATGCAGCAAGAAACAAAATTAAAGCAGATTTTAATTTTCAATAACAAATCATTTTTGAAAAAAAAATAATAATATACTTTTTTTTTCAAAATATATTTAATTTCAAAATTAAGAAAAAAACTATAAGTTTAATTTTTATTTTAAAAACACCTATTACTTCTAACAATAAACTTTTACATCGTCATCATCACCACGTTTATTACATCATCACCGCGCTATTATCTGCCTCTACCACTACGATTTTCATCAACACTACAGTACAAACTTTAAACTAACTTTAATGTGATAAAAGAAACATTTTAATCTGAAACTAAAGACTAAAACTAGTCGTGAATTTTAAAAAGTGAAAACTATGTTTGTGATAAATGCTTGTTTTATCAAAGTTTATTATGTTCCTAGATTTTCAATTGATAAATTAATTCTCAAATTTTAAAAATATATAAATTTAACCTTTTTTCAATTTTGTGATGATAAAATACAGTATCTAAATATTAAATTTAAATACAAAAAGAATTAAATTGACATATTTATAAAGTTTTAAAAACTAATTCATAATATAGACATCAAAAACAAATTTAACAAAAACTGGCTGTACCATAAACCCAATTTTCTCTATTAAAAATTTTGAATCATAAAACTCAAACTCATCCTAAACGGGATTTTATATATCTAGAAGTATTCACGTTTAAAATAAATAAAGGGAGTTAGGAGTACCAAGGTGGTACAAATGTAAAGGAAGAATATCTGCCAGATGGATACGAATCTGCCAACTTCTGATAAATGTGAGAACCATTATACCATAACAATAAAATTTAAAAGCAGTGTAATGTATATAGGTACCCCACTAAAAAGGTACAACGATAGAGAATAATAGTCATCATTTCTCAAGCACCAAAACACTTTTTCTTCGCAACACGCACATGCCCTGACTTTTGATACCCAACAATATTATTACATTGCAATCAAAGCATTCCAGTAGAGATCGAAGCAAAAACTTGTACAGAAGCCAATGAAATATGCACTATAACAAGTCATTAAGAGGGGATTAGAGACCCTGTTCAATGAGATAATCACCAAGCCTTTCAACTATCATGTTGCATTGACCAGGAGTCATGGGCTCATCATAAATGCCAATGACCAAGGCCTGATTGGTCTTCTTGATAGTAGCACCACCAGGACCCTGGGGTAATGGGGATAGATAATTAAAGTCTGATATTACAACTATAATGGCTAAACAATGCTAGAAGAATATATCTGCACTAACATGTGCAAGAAATACAACTGATCATTAAATTAAAGGCAACGATTACATCAAACAATACTGGTACACAGTATTTACTTGTTCAGATGCAAAACATAACCACACTGCTTAAAGGTGTCTATGTACATATGCATTTGCTTGTAAATTATAGCTTGATTGATAAGCAATTCATAAGCACACGGATGGATTGCAAAAATGTGAAACGCTTTAGAAAAGAGATATTAGATATTGTGCTCTGTAAAATCAGATATTAGATATTGTGCTTATAAAATCAGATATTAGATATTGTGCGTATAAAATCAGATGCACGATGCAGTTGCATAACCCCAGTACACCATATGCAAGCTCAACCCATGGTCGTATTACCCTCAACACCAACCGAAATAAAAGACTGTAAAATTTTAACTAGATCATAGCTTTGACAATAATATGATTGGAATTCACTACAAAATCTATTGCTTGATTCTAACTCTTAACAATCTACACAGTAAAAGCATACAAAAATGCATCATTGCAAGGACATAACCCAGATCATCATCACATTAGATATGAAGCTAAGCAATAAAAATGAAGCAAAGATGATAAAGAGTGGTTACCTTCTTGCCTCGAATGACAGCCCCGGGTTCACCTTGGATGACCATATATTTAGTGCCACCAATATACAATCCAGTAGGAGCAAGAGTTCCAGGCTCATTAAAGTCGTTCATGATCCCAGTTATTTCCTCAGGTTTGAACTAAATGAACAAAAATCCACATATTAGTAAATCACAAATAACAAATAGATCGACAAAAAACAAAAGCAGATCCGTTAACACTAGAGTTCACAAGAGCATCAAACACATGTCCTCAAATAATCAATCAATCATCAAATTGACAACATCAGATTAAAGCATAGCTGTCGTATTCAACAGTTGAGCACTACAAAGGTGCAGTCCAAGTCAATTCGGACCAGGTTTAGCAAATTGACAAACATGCCCCAAAATTTGCACTGTGTAGCAAGACGATCCTTCTGGAATCTTGGTGATTTATAAGCGAAGGCAGTGAAAAGAGATCGGAGAATCTAGAGAGTCGAGTAAATGGCGAAAGGAAAAGAGTAACTGAAAATGGAAACAAAAACCTGAGGGAAGTTGGCGCTGGCAGCCCAAACGCTGCCGTCTTGGCCGATGATAGCGGCGTGAGTGAGGTGGTTACCTTCAATATCGCAGAGAAGGTGGTCGTCGACGTAAGCTTGCCACGACATGCTTCAGATTTTTTGGGGAATTTTCTGGTCGAGAGTGTTTGGGTGATCGGATTTGAACTACCTCTCTTTCTCTTTCTCTCTATCTATTTATCTATAGCGCTTTCTCTGCTGCTGCGTTGATATCACGGAACTATCTATATATTTCTTTTAAATATCACCATGAAGTTACATTTACGCCCTTTTCATTACCCTATTATTGCTCTCTCAGGTCTTCCAGAAAATATAGGAACCGTAACCTTTGTTATTCTACATAAAAGAAACAAAATACATTTTTTGATTTATTATGTCATGATGTTTGTAACTTTAATTGAATAGTGTCCAATTATGTGTGTATGTCGACCCAAATTGTTATAAAAAGGATTCTTGTGGGGGATTACTAATGCACTTGGAAGAGAAGGTTATCCTATCCTAGATATACTTAAGTTCATTTTTTTTTTATGTAAGAAGCATAAAACACACTTTATCTAGACAATTCAACATGAAATGAAACTATTCATACCATCCCGTCTTTTTAAAATATACAAATAATTTCAATAGGTTAGGTTAAAAAGATATATTTAATTTAACAAATTTTGAGATATATATTCATGTTTATGAGATGAAAAATATTTAGATTTGATCTTAAATTTCTAAAAAGGTTCTCTCAAACAAAATATATATATATATATATATATATATATATATATATATATATATAATGTGGTATCATGAGTAGTAAAGGTTCAATCGTGGTTTTTGAAACAAATTATTTTTCTTTAGTTATTCATACATTCTTAACATCAATTACTCTATAAAAGTTGATTACTAAAATTATTTATATGTCAACAAGTTTTAACTATTCTCTAAAAATTGAAAACTATGAAGTTCTCACAAAATTTTCTATATGTTTAGACTAAAAAGAAGGTAAAACTAACAAAATTAGTAATGAAGAGTGTCATAATTATAAATAACAATATCAAAGTCTTGATTATTTTGACTTTTTACATCTATATTTATACTAATCTGCACAAGGATTATATATTTAATTCATACACAGTCAAATATATATAAGAACTTACACTTATATTATGACCTGGATATAACGAAGATTCTGATATAAATAATATTTTGACTTAGCAAGTGTACCAAAATTTTATCATAATATTTAAAAAGATTAAATGAAACATGAAATTATTAGTCAATTTTTTGTTATAAATTTTTAATTAAAAAATATGTCTTTTTTGGTTATAGATATTGTTTAAAGCGTGAATGAAGTAAACAAACCATCAACCAAATCTACTTAATACTACTTTTATAATTGATTTTTATCAAGATTGTTCAAAGATTGCAATGAGACCAATCATAAATTATCTTAATTTTTTGGAAGATTTACTAATAAACACAAAATAAGATAAAAAACATTTATGTATTTATAACACTTCCTAATTATAAATTCCAAATTCCAAAAAATCTCGTACACTGTTTTTATCTTCTTTTTTTTTTTTCATTATTCTGTACAAGGTTCCGAATTTATTTATTTATTTTTTTTAAAAAAGACATTGTGTATCGTTGCCATCCAATGTAATTTAATATCGCATCTATGTTTTTTTCCTTTATTAAAGGGTAGGACATTTTTCGTTAAGCTTAAGGTGGAGAAAAAAATTCAAACCCAAAATGAGTATTAAGAAAGAAGATTTTAATAGCTTAGGATAAGCTTTTAACAATATATAATAAGAATAATCTATTTGGTGTGTTTAAAAAGCTTACACATTTACAAAATAACAGTATTCAACCTTTTGTATCTTTTTTCTACAGAAAAATCACAATTTTCAGTTGTCATCATTCCAGTATAGTTTTCTTTATTTATTATCTCACAAAAACTTAAAGAAAATTGTTGTCAAATAGAAAATTGTTGGTATACTCAACAAATACAACAATGGTTCACTAAGTCTTGGTGAATTAATTAAGATAAGTTTATTGATGATTGTACTTTAATAGTAAAAAGGATTGGAGAGAAAATGATTAATAAAAAGGAATTGGAAAGAAAATAATTAATAAGAAAAATGATGATGAGATTTTTATTACAAATATTTTTTTTGTTTATGGAATGAAGAGTAATTTCATAACTCTTAGTTAATTACTTCATAGAGGATACATTTCAAGATTAAAAAATAAAATACTATTGAGTTATGATAAATAATATCATTTGATCTTGAAATCACTTTTAATAAAAAATTAAATTTATAAGATTAAAATAAATGTAGTGAATGATAAATATTTTACAGTTATGATAAATAAAGAGGAGTGAAATTGAGATTACTGTTTTAAGAATTTTTCTAGACATGCAAAACTTAAAACTTAAAGATCATAAACATAGTACAAAGTTTACCTCATATTTCTTTATTTAAGAAAGTCTCTATTTCTCTATTTAAGAAAGTCTCTAAAAATGCAGGAGAGACCAAATAATTAAAATAATTCTCTCAACATGTTTCAACAAAAAATAAAAAAAAAGTTACAAATGATCTACTCAAATGTTTGTGATTCTATTAAAATTAAGTTTTTAGAACATAACAAATATTTTTGTTTCATTCATTATGATTTTTCAAGAAAATTATGGATTTACTTTATCAAAAGAAAGAGTAATATGCTATAAAGTTTTAAAAATTTTGAAGTCATACTAAAACGAAAAGTGACCAAATTATCAAAGTTTCTATAACAAAGTGAGAAGTTGAATATACATCCAGAGAATTTAAAGAACTTTGTGAAAGATAAGGAATTAAACATTAAGTAACTCTAACCGTAACATAATGGTACTACAAAAAAAAAAGAATCAAATCATTATGAATATGATACAAAATATGCTAAAGACTAAGGAGTTGTCAAAATATTTTTAGGATGAGGCCGTGTGAACTTATTTTAAATAAATATCCATCTAAGAGATTAAAAAAGATTACTCCACAAGAAGTTTGGTCCAACAACAAGCTAGGTATAAGTCATCCAAGAGTGTTTAGATCAATATGCTACAAGTACAAACTGTTAAGAAAAAAATTAAATGATAGAGAAGAGCATGTAATATTGCTATATATCATCAAATTGGTGACTACAAGTTGTTTAATCTCATCAACAAACAAATTGAAGTGAATAAAGATTTTGTATTGATTGAAGTTAGATGTTAGATGCAAATGAACACTATAAAAAGGTTATTATTAACTTTAAAGAGTTAAAACTAATAAAGAACAAAATGTTGAATCAAGTAGAGCAGAAAATACATTTAATGCTTTAAACAAATCTCAAAGGAATAAACATTTTTCTATCAGGTTTAGAGGTTTTGAAATAAGATCAGATACATATACAGATATAGATGAAGACTAAGACCATCATTTTGCTCATACTCAAAAATTGAACTAGTTATCTTTAAAGGAGTCATTATAGACAATAAATGGATTGATATTATGCATAAAGATATTGAATTAGTGTGAGAATCATTATAAGATGAATTTTTAAGATAATAATTCACCAGGTAAGAAAAGTAAATATAAGCAATAGTGTCTGAATTTGTTCTTAAACTTGAAGTGGATTATAAATAAGTGTTTTGCACTAGTGGCTATTGCAAATTGAAAGGAATGAATCATGCATCAAGTTGATGTAAAATCTATCTTCCTAATTATTGACAAGGATATTTAGATGCAGACGTAACATTTGATTAGATGTAAAACCTATATTATAATGTGTTGGTATATGAATCATCTTCCAAATACATATGAGATTGATGTTATTAAAAGGAGTTGATAAATGAATTTGAAATACCAGACCTATTGACATTTGTTATAGATTTTGAATTCACAAAAGAAAGTAATAGTGATGCACCAAAGAAACTCCGTCTAAGACTAATTTACGATATTTTTGTTACGATATAAGAAAATTGTTTTTACGATATTTTTGTTATACTGTAAAAGCCATATCGATACGTAGAATGTCAGCATATCTCACTTTTATTTATTTTTTTGTAAGATTACGGTGTCAAATGTGAATGGTGTCGGCAATGTACGAGTGATTTTGTACCCCCTCTTTTCTATTTCCCTTCCCCCTTTTCTCCCTAGTTATCAGAGAAAGGAAAAAGAATTTTATTTCATTTTATGATATACATGTTTAAAAACTTAATTTCAAATTGCAGATATTATTTATTATATATTTTCGTCTTTTTTTATATATTTAAAATAAACTAAACTACAATATTTAGTTTTTATGTGATATATTTTAATTTAATCTATATACAACTTGTTTTATTTTATTATTATTTTTATGTATATCTCTATATCTATATATCTATGGTGTTTCGTATTGAATTAACTAATTAAAAAATTATTTAACGTTTTTCTAATTTTCCGGACTAAATTGAGTGTTTCCAGAACCCAATCCAATTTGAAGGATGTATATCTCGAAAAAAAAAAATCTGAATCAAGGCTCGTTAAAACACAAATACCACTTAAATAATTTGAAGGAAGGAAAGCAGTAAGAATTATAAATATTAAAGTAAGAATTATAAATATTAAAGTCTTACTGCCAGATAGATAAGAATCTGCAAACTTTTGATAAATATGCCAACCATTATACCATAGAATTAAAAATTTAAAACACTGTAATGTATACAGGTACCCCACTAAAAAAAGTACAACCATAAGACATTATAGTCATCATTTTCTCAAGCATCAAGCACTTTCTTCACTACACGCACATCCCGTGACTTTTGATACCCACAAGATTATTAAACTGCAATCAAAGCGTTCCAGTCGAGGTCGATGCAAAAAACTTGTACAGAAGCCAATGAAATATGCACTATAACCAGTCATAAAGAGGGGATTAGAGACCCTGTTCAATGAGATAATCTCCAAGCCTTTCAACTATCATGTTGCATTGACCTGGAGTCATGGGCTCATCATAAATGCCAATAACCAAGGCCAGATTGGTCTTCTTCACAGTAGCACCACCGGGACCCTGGGGTAACGGGGATACATAAATAAATAAAGTCTGATATTACAACTATAATGGCCTATATCTGCACTAACATGAGCAAGAAATACAACTGATGCATGCTCATTAAATTAAAGGTAACAACTTCACAGTATTTACTCATTCAGAGGATGCAAAAGATAACCACACTGCTTAAAGGTATCTATGTACATATGCATTTGCTTGTAAATTATATCTTGATTGATAAGCAATTCACAATCACTTAGATGGATTGCAAAAATGTGAAACGCTTTAGAAATGAGACATTACATATTGTGCTCATAAAATCAGATACTAGACATTGTGAGTATAAAATCCGATGCACTCTGCAGTTGCATAACTAAATTAACCCAGTACACCGTATGCAAGTTCAACCCATGCTTGTGTTACCCTCAACACCAACCCAAATAAGACTGTAAAATTTTAACTAGATCATAGTTTTTACAAAAATATGATTAGAATTCACTCCACAGTCTATTGCTTGATTCTAACTCTACCAATCTACACAGTAAAAACATACTAAAATGCATATCTTCACAGAAACTGCATCATTGTCATCACATAACCCAGATCATCACCTATGCAATCAAAATGAAGCAAAGATCATAAAGAATAGTTACCTTCTTGCCTCGAATGACAGCGCCGGGTTCACCCTGGATGACCATATACTTAGTGCCACCAATGTACAAACCAGTAGGAGCAAGTGTTCCAGGCTCATTAAAGTCATTCATGATCCCAGTTATTTCCTCGGGTTTGAACTAAATGAACAAACATCATCATTATCATATCACAAACAAAAACAGATCAACCAAAACAGAAACAGATCTCTAACAATTATATTCAACCATCCGATTTGTCTCATGAATCAGCAAACCACTCACAAATCAAACCCAAAGTAACTTAATTTTAGAATTAAAATATAATTGTTGCCGAAAAGTACATATTCAGAATTAACAAGCAATTAATCAGTTAACTTTCAACAATCGGAGAAGATGCAGCGAACTGAACTCCTCTGCATGTTGATCCTCATTCCACTTGAATAAAGAGTGAGGATAGATCCGCGAATCTGGGAGGCTCCTTAAGAAAATTAAGGACAAATCGCGGAAGAAAAGGATTGGATTGATAAAAGAGTGAAGAAAAATGGAAAGAAAGAAAACCTGAGGGAAGTTGACGCTCTTGGCCCAAACGCTGCCGTCTTGGCCGATGATGGCGGCGTGAGTGAGGTGGTTACCTTCGATCTCACAGAGAAGGTGGTCATCGACGTAGGTTTGCCACGACATGGTTCTGATTTTCTCTCCGAACTCAGAAGTGTTTTGCTGCTCTGAGAATGGGTTGAGATTTTCTTTTCTTGGCTGCGTTGATTCCACGGAGCTATATGCCTATATAAATGGGTGCAACCACCTTGAAATTACGCAAAAGCCCTTTTCATTACCCTATTTTCGCTGTTTCGGGCTGGCACATAAGAAAAAGGAACAAAAGAAAAAAGATCTGATTTTATTATTTTATTATTGGATTTGGGTAGTCTAAAAGAGGGATGCAGCACTTTATTGGAAATTAGGAATAACAATCATAATTATTAAATGAAACATCAATGATTATAATAAAATTAAAGTTTAAATTAATAATAGGGTTCTAGAAAAGGCAGTCTAATTGCTTTACAATAGGTAAATTTTTTATTATTTATTGAGTTTAACAAAAGTGTAAAAACTTTTAAAGGAATTAAAATTATTGTAGAAAATGGTAAATTCATTATTAACAGTGGTTTCTGATTTGTTTTTCTTTTTATATTGTTGTGAGAATACAGTCTATTTTAATATTTTTTTAAATTAATAAATATTGGGTTAGATTCAGAAAAGGAAAAAGAAAAAGTTAGAATTGAGAGTTCACCATCTAACTTTCTTCTTTTTTAGTCACCTTTCGTTTTCAAATAGCGACGTTCTAATTATACTATTTCTATAATTTATCACTGGTGTTTGTGGGTAAGTGCAGATAAACACCGTTAAAACTACATCCATATGTTAAGATTTTGACTTTTATGAGTTTAAGATTAAATTATGATGCAAATATAAACTTATATATTAATTTATGTACAATAATTATTACATTAATGTATTCTTTTAATTATTAATTAATTATTTTTAATTTTTAATTTTTATTGAGACAATAAAAACTGTTTATTTTTATTAATGGAATGAAAGGATGTGCATTCATTCTTCATTGTCTGTATTTTTATCCTTTTTTCTTGTCTACTTTTATCCTCCATAGTATTTTATTATACATATTAATTTGATTTTATATTTGTGTATTGTTAAACAGAAAAATTCTCTACTACAAAATTACTTAAATAAGTTGAGAAATTGAATCACAAACTTTAATTTCATCTTTCCTATGAAAAAAAATTATTCAGTTTGGAATATTGTTTTGTATTTGTAAATTTTAAAATAATTATGTTCTTCCTATTTGTATAGGATTTTATTACTTTTTAATATTTATTTTTATAAAGTATAAAAAATCAATTATTTAAATAATGATTGATATTTAAATTGAAAAATTTATATATATATATATATATATATATATATATATATATATATATGTGTGTGTGTGTGTGTGTGTTTATGTTTTTTTA
>Ga0209700_100293_pt1 | contig 88990 bp, 42 predicted proteins | sample SiratroredBW_FD_187528 | JGI IMG/M metagenome (GOLD analysis project Ga0209700, IMG submission 187528) | Root nodule microbial communities of legume samples collected from California, USA - Siratro red BW (SPAdes) (version 2) | ecosystem: Host-associated > Plants > Roots > Nodule | place: USA... | reverse complement strand
TTTTTTTTTTCTGAGTGTTCATAAATAAGTTTATCCACATAGGTCAAGTTCAATTTTGAGCACAGCCGAAACTACGGTTTTGTGATGGTCCCCGTCATACACATTTCCCATTCCCCCGATTCGGTGATAAAAGACCTTCCTCTCTAGTACCAAAAATAAATAAATAAATCAGGTTCACGTTTGATCATGTATTATTGTGATTCCACCCGTCATTCACTATCTGGTTTTGTGTGGTCCTGTTTTCTGTAAATGATGATTATATAGGAACTTTCTTTACATGCCACTGTCCAACATGTCTTTTCATTGCAATATTTTTCTTATTCCATGTGATTGCATAATACAGTAGAATATATGTTGGTCTTCTTGGTATTGTCAGTAAGAATTTTTTAGTTTTTTTTTTCTCTTAAATTTAAATATCTGATTTTTGAATTATGAAATCACAGGTGATCAAAGCTTTGAGAACTCATCCACGCTTGCGGAGGCTTGTGTTAGTTATTCTGAACTATTATAACTGTTCAATTTTTATTTTCTACGCACTCTATCTAATTTTGCGCGGTTAAATGCAGTTACATATCCTGCAATCCTGAAACTCTGGTGGCAAATGCTATTGAGCTTTGTACGCCATCTCCCCTAAAAATTGAGAAAGGTAATAAAGACAATAGAGGATGGAGAAACATGAGCAGTGCTGGTTTAGCACGGCACAGGGCCAAGTCTATGCCCATCTCAGAGGCCTTCCATCCCGTAAAGGCTATGGCTGTTGATCTTTTTCCACATACTCCACACTGTGAATTGGTTATGCTTCTTGAGAGGTAGACCACGGCGTCGACCAGATACACCAAAGTCTCGTTTAATTTTTACTTTATATGCTAGGCTCACAAATTCATTTTATTATACCTTTTTTTGGCGGTACTGGAAGGGGCGGTGGAATTAGTGCTTATTGTGATATTCTGACTTCCAAAGAGTTAATTATGTTCAGGCATGACCTTGGATATTCAGCTGTTAACGTTATTTCCTTTTTGTTGCATTTATCATGAAGCATTATGTGTCTTGTCTTTTTCTTTTGGGCATTCTTTTAATTTCATTGTGGTACCTGGTGGTCAGAAATTACGCATGCTCTTAGAGCATCACTGAACGGTAACACTCCCAGATCTCTAATTCTCATTTTGGACTCACTTTGTTTACGCGAGTATTATAGGACGCAGTTCTTTTCATAAAAAGAAAAACGCTGAAAATTCATTTTTGAAGGTGTTGTTTTTAAGGAGACTCGTTGAGTTGTCCATTTCTCTTTTTACATTTATAAATAAAAAGGGCCTTTTCTTGGATAAACACGGACTGGTCCTTAGACACCAACTCATAATTGGGTAAATGTTTGTTTATCAGATTGCTCTGTGAATCTGCTATAACTATATCTGGCTATCTTTGGTGGCACTTGTTAAGCATGATTTACGATAACTAAAACTGCGATTTGGGAGTAAAAAATCTTGTCTATAATCGAATTGACGCGTGACATGTGATATGGAAAGTTAAACCGTGCAACCATTGACACTATTATGAATTTCGTTTGTTGAGGAAAGGTTCATTAGGCTACGTCACATAACTAAAAATAGTTTAATAGCTCCATAAAGTTTGTGTGTTGGGCATTGGTAGTTAACGCAGGAAAGAGTTAGGACTAAAGTGATAGACAATTACGTGTTGTGAACTAGTTAGAGGTGCGTTTGCTTCACTGTATCATCTTATATTTTCTGGGTACTAGTTATGAAAGAAGCAGGGAGAACATGAAAGATGAATACAAATGAATAATAGTTTGTTGAAAGTGAGTCCATGTACTTGCTTAGCCCAACTGGAATTAGTGGGAAACATTTATTTTATGTATTAAAAGATGGCAAAAAGAGTGGTTGAGCCACATTCTCCCTTTGGAAGGGTCCTCTAACTCTTGCACAAAATGCTGATAATGTTAATTGGGATGTTTGGTTTACACGTTCCATTGCAAATGCTTACATTAATTATTTCTTGCTGGATCTATTTAGTGGTGTCACTATCAATTTTGTCTCATCATCACACAATACCTATTCACTCACTAATTTTACACGGGGGCTCTTTCAATAATTAAACGTTTTAGTGCGTATTTGGTTTCGTTATAATATTTATAAATATGTTAAAATATCAATGTAATTTTCACTATATATTTTTATTTTAATTTATTTTATACTGAGAAGTTAATTTTGGGTACACTACTGATTTTGAATTGAATTAACTTTGAGTAGCTTTTTGCATTGCATAATCAATCATACCGAATTTTATTACTAATTTATTTTGGAACAAAAACATTTAAGTATAAATCACATGTTACTAATCAATTTTACAAAATTCGTTTCTTTCAAAAATTAATGTGACGAAGGTTTAGCCAAACATTACACGTACTAGTTTCCGTGTAATTCACAGGACTTTATAAAAAGAAAATTCATTTCTTATGTATATTTTATTTAATATTCAATGAATTAAAATAATCTTATACATTTATTATAAACTATAAAATACATTAAAAGAGGTATAATTTAAGTTGTGAAGTTAACATCTTAAGACAAATGTATATAAATATAAATTAGGTTACATTCAAAGGATTCGAATTGTGAAGAATTGTAATTTTTGTATATAGAGAGAAAGTGTGTCAGAGTAAAACATGTTCATTTAGAATGTATGGTATCAAAGGTTGTTACATGAATTGTGGGCATTTCAGATTTTTTTTAAAAAAAAAAAAAAGAAGTGAAGAGCTTGTTAATCAAAATATCTAATTACTTTGTTAATAAGAAAAATGTATATGCACTTAAAATGGTAATTTTTTAATACCATCATGTAATCACAAATTATTATATATAATAAATTTATTAACTTTATATCTTAAAAATCATACCAAATTTAATTTCTAATTATTGACAATATAATTGTTTTACATTCACTGTGCATGTCTATTTAATGTGGTTTATTATGTGTTAACAATTATATTTTAAATGACTTGACCCTCCAACATGAATTTAGGGAATAAGGAAAAATAGTGATTCTAATCATAAATAAAATATTTTAAAGAAAATTATATGATCACATCTTGAATTTAGTTTCCTATTTTTTTCAAAAAGAAAAACATATCCCCTCAATATTTAATTAATTTTGGTCAAACAATAATAAGTTAATTTGATATCAAATATTTCATAAAAATACTGACATAGTAATAAAATAAAGTGTCATTTCCACAATTTTGTAAATTAGATTTTAAGCTAACAAATAAATCAAAATTGTGCGAGACATCACAGTCATAGAAAAAAGAAAACAAATTAAATTTCAAATTTGACAATAGCATAATTAAAAAGAATAATAATAAGAAAAAGAAATAACATTTTTGCGAGTTTCCTTGCCTAGTTCCTTTTCTTCATCTAAATGTATTATACTTCTTGTTGTTTCCATAAATAGTTGATGCAAGCATACTCTTTGTATAGTAGCCTCTTTGTATTCATGTTTTATTTTTTTTTTTTGAAAAAAAATACTTTATTCTTGCTCGAATGGAAATTTTAATCTCATTCTCATATTACACACATATATATAACCATATTTAATAAATTAATAAAATATTGTTATAAAATTCATTTTTATGGGTAAAGATGCAATTGATTTTTTTATATTTTTTAATATTATTAAAAGATAGAAGATTAATTATTAAAATATCTATATATAATAGGTTGTCTAATATTTTTTAAAAGAAAAGATGTATAAATATAGTACATACTTTTTAGTATAACCAGGACGTATAAGATTCAACCTTTTTTTTTCTATTAATTGGTGTATCAATTGTCAAATGTTAATTAATATATTGAAAATATCTTTGTCAAGATTTAATTTAGATATGATATGCACTAAAATAAATAAATAAAATTATTTAATAAATTGAAATTTTACTTTCAAATATTTATAAATAACATTAAAAGTATTAAACATAACATAAAAAATATTTAAACCTAAAACTATAAACAAATTAGCATATTCTTTATTCATCATTTAAACATAAATGATAACTAAATGATATTGTGAAAAAATATATATAAGTCACAATTTAAAAAATATTAAAAGTATAGTTCTTTAATATAATATTTTAAAAATAAATTTAAATTATACAAAACATTTATTTACATAAATAAGCTATTATATACATGGGTTGGATACTATAGTATTGTGCCTACATTCATTCTCATTAAAATATATTAAAGTTCCTGTGATTTAATTCTTTGCTTATTTTACTAGAAATATTTTCCCTTCTGCCTTTAGCGTTTCTTTTTGACTGGTCTGAATTGGAATGCAATTTGTTAATGGAAACAATGTCTCCTTTGCCACTATAATTGTTGACTTTACTTCAGCTAATTAATTGAATAGTGTGTAATTATATTTTATAGTAGTGCCCTAAAAGTATTAGTAAATAATGCAATAAATAATATTTTTTTTGAAATCACTCTAATAAAGCAAAGGAAACCATAGCAAGAATATAACTATTAAGATCATTTTCTAATAGAAACTTTTTACTAATATATTATACATATTTTGCTTCTATTGATACTTCTTGATTTAATGGTAGTTGTCAGTGCCATCATGTCTATCAAAAACATTACTGTTAAATTTTTGTTTGATATTTGAAATTTAAATGTCATCAAAGGGATTTGGTAAAGTTAGGTGAAATCATATTACCTTCAACAGGGGTTTGCCATGTAGTTTGGTTTATTTTTGGAAACAAAGTTATTCTACCCAAAACATAAAATTAGAATCAGATTTAGTTTAAATGTCACATTAATAAAATTGTAATTCAGTTTGATGTCTTTTTAAATGTTTTTATTTTAACATAGTAAAATTTAATAACTATTTACGTAATTATTGGTTATGTTCTATATATATATATATATATATATATATATATATATATATATATATATATATATATTAAAAAATAGTTAAAATATTTTAGTTGAAAAAAGAATAATTTTTACTGTTACTTAACATTTTCTTAACAATAATGGCACAGTATCTCCATGAGAGAAAAAAAATTGTGGAGCTAAATTATAAAATAAAGAGAATGCTATAAATTAGTTTGATACCGTTGCTATAAGAGCATCAAAATAAATATACATGCTACAAACAACTTATTAAAAGATTATCGTAGAACAACATATGTTAAGTATCTATATAAATACAATACATATAAGTTTTGAATAACTAATTTTGATTAAAGATAATATTAATTTATAATATATAAATAGATGTAAAATCCCACTTTAAAAAATTAATTCTGTAAAATTAAATTAGACATAGAGTGTTTATTTTTGCATACTGATGAATAAAAAGCAAAGAAAAATAATAAAAGCATGAAAATCAAAAAATAAAAAGTTAATTAAAAATAAAAGACGATTTCTCACCATCTTTTTTTCTTTATTTTTTTAATTTTTTTATTTCTCATTATTTTTTTACCTAAACAATTTTATTTTTCACTTTTCTTTCATCTCAAATTCATTATTTTTATCTTTCTCAAATTCATATCTTAATCTAAGCACATCTTTAAGATAATCTTTTAAAATAGTATCACAACTTATTCTACTAAAATCTAACAAATTTATTATATCACATATTATAGGACCACTATTTAATTGTCTATAAATATCTAATGTCATTCATTAATTTGATAAAAAAATATTACAAACTTTATAAAATATAAATAATTACAAACTTTTTGAAGGGAACTAAGACTTAAACTCTAATAAACGAGATGACAACCAAATAGACTTAAAAAGATAGAGCTTTTTGTACTTAATTATTATTATTTTACTTCATATCTATTTGACGATGTAAAGATAGTTTGATTCGATTTGAAACACATCTAGTGACTTGACAAGACAATGGTCTAGCTAGTGGTACCCAAAGCCTTCGAAACTAAACAAATAATTGACCATGTAAAGACTTTGGACAAATTATAAATAACACATTTTCATTATTAACAAAGAGAATACATTAACAAATTAACTTATGCAAACATATTTACCAACCAGATATATATTTGTAAGTAATTTAATAATAAGTTATATAATAAATTCGATAACTTTTGTTAAAATAAATTTTGATACTCAATATAATTTCACAAAAGAAGATTTACATTCATTTATCTATATAGTATAATTTAACTGGTAAAGTAATATCTATGGACTAACTTGTGGCTTACTTAATTTCGTATGCTTTACCCTTTTCTAATCAAAATGCTATAAATATTTTTTGTTGAAGCAATCATCCTAACCATTTTTTCCATATAACATTATACAAGATACACACCCTAATATTACTATGTCAATTTCAAAGTAACTAATTTCATTGTCTTATCTCATTTAGCCGTCAATCTTTATCTAGTTTTTCTTTCAGACTCAATCATTTGTCCATATGTTTTTTTCTACTTTAATTTATTTTGTCTCTCCCTACTGCAGCCAGACAATAGAATTTGACTATAAGCAATGTGAAGAGGACACAAAAGAAAGTTAAGAACAGTAAAATCATAATAATTTCGCTTCCAAACAACTTCTCTCTAAAGACTAAACCAATAGAATAAGGAACCATCTACTTATTCTCCTTATCCTTTGCCTTACATACTCAAAACCATAGATTTTGTCGATTCGCATAAAGAAAAAAAAAAAAAAAAAAAACATGTTTTGCATGCTCCTTAGAGAGAGAAAGATGGTAAAAATAGAAGTCCCATAACAAAGACACAAAGTTAATCTTAATAACAAAGATACATATTAATCTTCCCACCCAAAAAATTTACCATTAACTATAAACAGAGTAGTCTTTCATTACTGCAAGCATCAAGAGATAAAAAATATCATAAAGATCAAATAAAAATAAAAATATCTAGATTTATATAAAAAATAACATCATTTTTAATACAAAATATTAAAACATCAAGTAAGAATTTCTTTTTATATTAATACATTCTTTTTTAAGCTAAAATATTTTCAAACATTGAGTATTTTATTCACAAATGACCTTCATTTAAGACATGCTTGCTCGAAACTTTTGTTAAGAAAATTTTTGATACAAAAATTAAATTATATTCATGTGAACATATCATCGTTATAAACTATCAGCATTCACACTATTTGTTAAAAAAATCTTAAAAAAAAATATCGCAAATATCTCATAATAAAAATTAAATCCATACAAAAAGATAATACTAACTTAAATCCAAAACTTTGAAGACATTAAATTTGTTAATGTTATTTCTTATATATTATTGAATTTTCTCAGTACAATTCAATTTTGAAGACTTAAATTTATACCTAAATACCTAGCACTCTTTAGCTTTCACCTAAAAAAATTATCATCACAAAACATATTCAAAACCCTGCAAGATAATGATAATAACTGAGGACCCTTTTACTTCACGCAGAAGAATGAAGACACTTGGGAATGAAGCACGAACAAATGACTAATAACAAAAAAAAAAAAAGAAGCATTTATGGAGCTATGATATCTCAACAATTATGACTTTCCATTTCACTGTCATGAAAATGAATTGATTGGGTGGCTAATTAATCTTCTGGCCCATGCCGCATGTCATCCATAAATTCAAGCGACACGTCAGATTTGAAGGACGATGAAACCAGCTACACTAACTATTATAGTAAACAAGAACAAACAAAGTGAATATTAGCATCTCAAGTTTTAAAAATGGCTGGATTCGTGAACCTCAAATGTGAGACATAAAATGTTGTGTGTCTCTAAAATAATGATTATGTTTGCTATAGTTTTGAAAAAGGTTACAGTGAAGGTAGAGGATGCTATTGACTTCACAGCATTTGAATTCTTTAATTTTCTAGTCTAAGGACCACAGTCTGGTAAGCATAAGCATCGACCTTGTGGCAAAAGCAAAAGTGGAAGGTTTTGATCATTAAACTTAAATAATCATATAAGCTTTTTACCTTTCTACTCGAAATGCTTCTGTCAAGCCACTTTGTTTCATACTTTAATTCAAACTATCTGGAAGCAAGGAAAGGAGAGAAAGTTAAAAAGGGTAATATATCTTTATAGTAATGCATGGAGATAACAATAAAGAAAAAACCGATCTCACTTTTACCCTACAGTTACACACATATTTATATTATGAAGGTGCAGATCGAGAAACACTGACTAATTAATATATATAACCATGCAAATTACACTGTACTCAATATTGATCAGAAATTTGTTTATAATTAAAAAGAAAGATGTAAAGGACAAGAACCTTTATTGATATGTACTGAATGCTTAATGATACAGTTCCTAATTTAAAATAATTTGAAAAAAAAAATCCACTAAATATAAGTGGTAGGGTTGGATGGAGGACACTGCTTTTTTACTTTCTTTTGGTAAAGATCTGAAGTTGATTTTGTTTTCTTTTTTCTCCTGTTTGTTCATATGACACAGTTGAAACTTGATTCTTTTGATAATGCAGGCAAGGAAAGTACAAACTCAAAACAAAGAAGCGGTCTCCAGAATCAATGAAGAAGCTTATTGATATGATATGAACATGAAAATGCCCTACCTTAACCGTTGTATGCACATTCTTTGGTGGCTAAACGCTCACCACGTTAACCATAATTATGTGCGAAAGTGGCTACACACAAATTTTGTCCCCCCTCATCATTTTCTTCCCAACATCAATAATATTTTCCTCTACATTATTGTATCTACCATATAACAATATGATGTTGTGTGACATCACTGTAGTTTAACTTAGTTTTTTTATATTTAAGTTTTGAATACAATATGTTCGAGTACATCCTTTGGAAGATAATTTTAAATTTAAATACACCTAGAGTTTTTAAAGACAAAATTATGATGAAATTATGAGGATCGGACAATAAATTAGACAATATTATAAATATATTGATTTTCAATAAATTTGAGATCGGAACACTAACTTCATCTATATAAATAAAAAAGTGTTATACAAACAAACTCTTATTTCTCTTAAACCTCAACTGGAAGTCTAATCTAACGTATCTAATAGTCACACAACATTTAGGAGTCAAGATAAAGGATAATTTAGATACACCTTCTTTTCTTAACTTTCCAAGATACATTTTAAGAACAAGACTATAATGGAGCTCTGAGCTTCAAAGTAGACAATACCTCATGCGCGGTGATTAACCCTAACGATGTTATCTAGATGTGACAAACCACTAAATTTTTTTAAAATTTTATCTTTTAAAAATTTGTTTATATATATATATATATATATATATATATATATATATATATATATATATATATATATATATATATTAAAAACACATATAATCATATAAATATTTTCTAAATTTTTAATTGATTAATTAATGTTTCTAATAGGGTAAACTAAAATATTTATTACCTTTACCTGCTAAATTACTATATTATAATTCATAATTGGAACTTAATTTCTATCTTCCAAATGTCATATTGAGTTAATGTTGGAACATTCAAGAGCATATAAATACAGATAAATCTCATAAGGAGTAGTCATCCAATTCTCTTATTCACTTTTATACTCATATTCTATAATTTCTCTAATTTTACTAACTAAAGTATCGAAGAATCTTTTATAGGTAGATCTCCCCTTGGATTTCATCAATAACTCAATGATCAACCCTCAGAGTATAAACTTGACTTTCTAAGATTACCACTTTTTCCACCTATGATAGTCATGCTCCTTTATGATAAGATCATTTGGCGCTTATTGTGGGGTTTGGGTAAAGTTGTTCCCAGACCACAAATCCTATGGTACTTACTAGACGCAGAATTGTCATATCATCATCATCGTATCCTAAGATGGACTCATTAGCCATCAGAACCCTCAAAGCACATACGGAGATTCCCCTTCAAAAAATGAGAAAAATATTCAAGATGTAATATTTGAAATGCATAACAAATTTGATAAGGTTTTGGAGCTCTTACAAGGCCAGCATCGAGTCAAGTTGTAAGCTCCCCACGGACAACTTGTCATACTCAAAACTAAGACTAGACCACACACCAATCTAAATAGAACCTACAAGCTTGAGCCCAACACAATAAACGATTATTTTGTCTCGGCCAACCATGATGATAAAACCTACTAAAAATAAGGAATGATCATTGTGTGGTAACCAAACTCAAAGGATAGCAACGGAGACACGAAGACAACAATTTCAATACAACAACCAATCCCAAGTTGCTTAATGGACCAACAATATAACATGTCCTTAGACTCAAGCTCATGGGCCTTCACCACAAGATGTCACAAACATATGATCAACAAAAACCTTTTAAGACGATGCCAACGCCCTCACTAAACAAGGCAATGAATGCAAGTCTCGTTGGGTTTCACCCTTTCATGCCAAACGCTATGATGACCTGACTTCCTATAAAGTGGAGGTGGCTCTGTGTTAAAAAATATGATGGATTGGTGAAACCAAAGGCATATGTCAAGGCGTATCTGAGAGTATATTGTAGGTTTTTCCCTACTACGTACACTCAAGGGACCAACCCTAAAATGGTACTATTCTCTGTCAAGAAATTTGATAGATTCATTCAACACCTTTTGGATAAGGTTTTTAACTCAATATGTCGACAACAAACCTATAATAGGAACCTTAACCTCCCCTACATAATGTCATACTAGGGGATACTGAATCATTACAAAATACATGGCTTAATCTTCTAAAGTGTTCGTCCATATCTTGACTTACATCTGGTGATGACTCTAGACTCACACTTGGTGGGCCTTCGCCCAAGAAAATTCCTGAACACGTTGTACGCAAACCCGCCTGCCAACATGGACAAGCTCCAGAAACACAATATATTAGCATAGAGGAGAACTCGGATGTGAAGAAAAAAGTGACGAAAGCTCCTTCCTCTTCCTTTGTTTCGCATAACACACAAGTCTTTAAGAGAATGTATGTAAGTATGAAAATTAAACCCCTCTCAATGTTAGATGAGATGTCATCATCTAGGAGGTGTTTAATCTCGAATTAGTATGACTCTCGCAACCTGCACTCTCTGCCCCATTTGCTTATCTGACCATGAGGTGTAGTTATTACTAAAACCAAGGTCGCATTACAGAATAATAACATAAAGTACATCATCTAATAGAGGAGTTTGACTAGTCAAGGGACTTGGGACATTTTGTCCAACATGACCAAGCCGAACGGGGCTAAGGGTAAAAGAATGATGTACTCTTTTTCATTAGTTTGGTTTTTGTCCCTAAGGTGAGTTTTATTGGACAAGGTTTTAATGAGGCACATTCTTCAGGAAAATCTCTTTTTCATATCACAAACTCTTGTCAAGTCGTTTTAAAATAAACAATCATCACATCAAATTAAAGTAGTACAAATTCGTTTGAAAATAAATTACAATTACAATCATCCGAACTTGTTTGAAAATGAATGACCATCGTAGTAATTTTGAAGTTGTTTGAAGATAAATTATCATCACATAAGATCAAAATAATATAAAGACTTTAGAAAATAAACAACCATCACAATAATCCAAACTCGTTTAAGAATAAACGACAATCACAATAATCATAAGCCATTTAAAAATAAACAATCATCATATTGGATCAAAGTAGTAAAGAGTTATTTTAAAATAAACAACCATTACAATAATATGAAGTTTAAAAATAAATGACTATCATATCTAATCAACACAATTTGACAGCATCTAAAAATAAATGATCATCTCAAAATAATCTAACTCACAACAAATAAAATAACATTTTATCAAAATCATACACTGAATACTTCAAAAAAAGTTAAGTTGAATTGAAATCATTTGACATATAAAATTCAACCAAGTCAATTTGGTCCATAAAGACATTCAGGTTGAATTGAATCAAAGAAAATAATGACTAACTAATAACTTAATATTAAATAATTATATCATATTAATAATATTACAGGTTACTAACTCTTCATTGACATCTTTAACTATAAATCAAAACTGAACAAACTCAATTTCATGAAAGTTCGCAAAACACAAATCACAAAAGGTGATTGTGATGATATAACTTCAAAACATTGAAACTCCTTCATCCATCAAATTGGTCTACCCTAAACCCTAAACTCGATATATATGTGTATATATAATCTTGTATTTATTTTTTTAAAATATCATTTTTAAATATTTGAATCTAAGCTCAAAATTTTATAAATAGATATCATTATAATTTTTTAAAATTCTATTAACCAGAGTGTCTGAAATTTTTTTATTGGTGAATCTCTTTTTAAACTTCATTAACAATTCAAGGCTATTGTTAGAAGTATAAACTCCAATTTCTTAAAATACACTTTTTTTTCACCTTCCCTTCCAGAGTCACACATATAAATGCAGGTTATTTTGAAAAGTAAACCTAAAAATAACATATAAGTGGACACCATTATCATTTTATAAGTAAATTTTATGAATTAAGTTAAATTAAAAATTATATTCTTAAAACCGTTTTGACAAACTCAAACATTTTAGCTTTTAAATAATATTACATTAATGTCAACATATAAAAAAAAATATATTATCTTATTTGGTCGCCCACGAAACTAAACACAATATTTTCATTACCTACTAGTCAGAAGAAACAAAATTTCACAATATTTGCGTGAATAGAAAGTTAATTTGTGAATGATCCTGAAAACAGGAACAAATATTGGCGTCAATTAGCTGCCTTCTGCACACCACCAATCTCATCCATAAAAGTTCCTTTTTTTTTAAAAAAAAAGTAAGTATATCTTTTAGTGGGTACTGTGGAGATATAGTTTACTATAAATATCACTAATACTAAATTAGCACGTTATTAATTAAAATAAAATATTTATTACAGGCACACATATTTATATGTTGTTTCATAATATAATGTAAAATGACGTGTCAACTTGTAATTAAGGTACAGTTTAAGTATTATCTTAAAAAAGCTGTAATATTTTTTGTCACAAGCTTTTATGTTAGAGTTTAAAGGCTTAAATATAAGATATCTTTAACCAAACTTAAACAATAATTCCTTACAACTAAAAAAATATTTATTTCAAGAAATGATATATTTAAATTTAATTTTCTTAATAGAATTATGTTTATTAAAACTATGACAGATTGTAAAAATACCTTTTAAATTAAATTAATACTTCACCTATTCTTAAATTTTTTTATGCTTAAGGTTTATTACAATGTTAAAGAAAATTTAATATTATTGACAAATAAGTCTAAAATATCCTTACTTAATATTTGATACTTTAATTTGATTATTCCATGCTACTTTCATATCATAAGAAAACATAACAAAGATTATATTTAAGTAAAGATATAATAATAATAATAATTTTGGAAATGATAAAATATTAATAATTTTGAAACAAAAATTGGAAGCTAAAGCATTTAGGATGAGAGAGAGAGTAATAAATGCATCCTGCAGTTTTTGTTTTGAAGTTAAAGTCAGTTTAAAAGACATTGAATGTCATTAACCATGGGAAGTTGGGAGTGAGAGCTAGGAGTGGTGAATGTGATTGGGTGCATTTGTTTTCTTCTCCTAACTTTCTCAACACTCATTTACTATTTAAAGTTCCTGTCTTATGGGGATTTCACACTTGTTTTTGCAAATAAATGGACATATTATACACTAAACTTCTTTGATTACGTAAATTAATCTCATTCTTTTGCTAATATCTTTGTCTGCATATTTTAACAGTGGTGGTGAGAATAATTTATGAAGAGTGTGTGAGTGGCAGCAGATCACAGGGAAAGGTACCCCACTGTGTCATAAATGTCAAAGATTGGTCTTTGTATTTAATCAGACTCACTTCCTTCTTTTTTCCTTGTAACCCATATATTTCAGTTGTCTTTGTCATCACTCATTTCTTCAATGTACCAGCAATAAGTGGTATGGGAATAATTGGTGTCTCCAAAAACTGAATTTTATTTGCAATTTGGCTTGGTCTTCTATTTTCAATTTCTGGGTTTGAATCCCTTTGCTACAGAAAAATGAGTACAGAAGAAAAGCCTGTGAATGAGGAACATGATGCAGGTTCTTGCAGAAGAACAGTTTCTCTTCCAGTTCAAAAGGTACCACTTTCAGTTATTCGTTTTGCATCTTCTTTAGCTTCAATCTGGGGCATAGGGTCTGGTTTATTTCAAGGACTAGTCACTAATTTAAACTCAAGAACATGTTTTTTTTTTTCGTCTCTTTCTTAAAAATATGATTCTGTCACTCCTTGGATTAGTTTTGTTTTGTTGGGTTGTTGATTCTTCAGACCAAAATTTCAAAATTTATTCCTTTTTTTATAGTAGACATGCTACGAACACTGGAAATAATCATTACGAATGACCAAGTTTGTTTTTTTTTTTATATTTTATTTTTCTATTTCAATAATTGGGGTCATATGCATATATTTTATAATACTCAGAGCTTGATTTGTCTGAATTTTTTTCATAAACTGTATCCATGGTGTCTTATTTCTTGGTGTGAATTTTATTCTTTTTAATTGTTGGCGTGTTTGTTCTGATTTCTTATGTGTGTGCATGAAAACTGACTGCAACAGCTTCCAGCTACTTTTGTTTTTTTCCTCAACGTACTTTGAATTATGCAGTTCAATATGTCATATATAGTTTGAATCCAGACACCCATAGGACCCAGTTTTTTAGAACTTGAATCTGATGTGCAAAGCAGTTACTTTATCAATTTCATATTTCTTTGTAGGTTGATGATCCAATGGGGATAACTGAAGAAACCTTGCATGTTCCTCCTCGGAAGAGACAAAATCTTCTTCTAGAAATACCCTCAAGAACAGAAGAGAGTTCTCAAGATTTTGTTGCAATCAAAATGCCACCAACACCAAGTTCCAATCCCACTCCTACTCCCAAGAGAGTGAATTTTCTTGTGACTTCTCGCTCTGTTGATCCTCCTACATATACCTCTCCTGGGCCTTCAACATCAAGAGGAAAATCAGCCATAAGAAGCCTGCTTCCAAAACTGAGCTTCAGGTATCGAACACCAGCAGCAGATGTTGAAAAGCCAAATACTGCAGCTCCAGAAGTTTCCTCTTCAGGCATTGGAGAAAAGCCTTCAATTGCAAGATCATTGTCTCTTACCAAGATATTTACTCCTAGGATTAAGAGAACATCATCATTACCGCTAGATGAAATTAGACAATCCAACAATGAATCTTCTCATGGTGGAAGTGTTGGTGGTTCTCTAAATGTGAGATTTAACAACGCTTTTAAGTTCCATTTTGCTGTAGTTATTATATCTGGTAGTCTTTGTTGATAAAACTTAAGTCGTTTTAATAACCTTTGTTTTAACCTATTAGTTCATTTTGGCAGAAAAAAGAAGCCCAGAGGAAGATAGCTCGCTCTCTTTCAGTACCTGCCAACGGCAAAGATAAAAGCTTGAGGAGGATGGATTCATTTTTTCGCATTGTTCCTTCCACTCCTCGAGTAAAGGAAGGAGATGAATTGGTAGACACTTCAACAAATGATACTGGTATCACATTATAAACATTTGCTTTTGCATTCATGGAAAATTGTAGAATTTTACTTGTTAGTTACTCGTCTTAAATACTTTGATGGTGCAGAAAATGAAGATGCTAATGGTGAAGATATAGCCGAAGAAGAGGCTGTGTGTAGGATCTGTCTGGTTGATCTGTGTGAAGGAGGTGAGACCTTCAAGTTGGAATGCAGCTGCAAAGGTGAACTTGCTCTGGCTCACCAAGAATGTGCTATTAAATGGTTCAGTATAAAGGGTAACAAGACCTGTGATGTGTGCAAGGAGGACGTTCGGAACCTACCTGTCACTCTATTACGGATCCAAAGTGTTCGAAATCGGAATAATGGTGCAAGTAGGTCTCAGCTGGAAGATGTAGCCGGATACAGGCATGTCTATTCACTTTTGTTTGATAAGGATCTTTCTGGTGAATGAATTATGACAGTATGCTTCAATAAGGAACTAATGGATATCATATAATCTTAATAGACCTTGATAGAAACCTGGTATCACATGCTATGTCATGATTCAAATATAGTTTGTGACACTTGTGAAATCAGTAGTTTTTCTTGAAGTTCTGCAGCTACTACTAGTGGAATAGTGTATTTTTGTTATATCTTTATTTGTAAATTCTTTCACTGTGGATTATTAATTATTATAGTCACACCTTTAATTTGCCTTCTCATTTTAATAGGGTATGGCAGGAAGTCCCAGTTCTTGTCATTGTGAGCATGCTTGCATATTTCTGCTTTCTTGAGCAGCTATTGGTAAGAACACCTGTCCTCTCAGAATTAAGAAATTTGCAATTTTGTATAGGCTCAGTTATTCAACTCTCTGCAGGTTGGAAAAATGGGTACTGGTGCAATTGCCATATCTCTTCCATTTTCCTGTGTCCTGGGTCTACTTTCCTCCATGACATCATCAACCATGGGTAGGTTTGAACATTGGTAAATATTTTAAATTTACTTTGTGTGTTGTAATAGACTGATATCCTGGCAACGGTGAGTACATATCATTGATTAGCATTCTTTATTGAGGTCTGGTTAGTATAACATATGATGTGGCAATTTCTGTTATTATGACACTGAATGTTAGTTTTGTTCTTTTCTGTCAGTTTGGTTTAGCTGATCTCTGAGTCCTAAAATTATTGTTTTAAATTTTGGTCTCCAGTAAAAAGCAGGTTCATCTGGATTTATGCTTCTGTCCAGTTTGCTCTGGTGGTTCTCTTTGCGCATATTTTTTACTCCATGGTAATGAATTTTTGTCTAAACCAAATTCTTGTTACCTGTATTTTTCATTTGGAACCAAGTTTGGCAATATTTAGTGAAAAATAAATTATCAACTGAATAGATTAATAGGTTTTTATCTATAAAAGAAATGGCCTCTCCAAATTTTCATAGAACATGATTCTTTTGTCTCCTTCAGGTTCGTGTGCAAGCCGTTTTGTCTATCCTTCTGGCCACATTTGCTGGTTTTGGTGTGGTGATGAGTGGAAGTTCTATTCTTGTGGAGATTTATAGATGGAGAAGAAGATTGCAGGCTTTATCAGAGCAGCGACAAGGCCCTCAAATGATGCCACAAACAGGACAAAATCCACGATCTTCAAACACTTCTCATTCAGATTCAGGTTCAGGTCCTTCAAACCACACTCAACCTGTGGTGCAAAATGAACAGAACTCAAATCAGAGTTGAATTGATGTGTTTGTTTGGCTTCTCTTAACACTAGAGGATGCAGCTGATTGTTTTTCATTATTGATTTGGAAGTACTTATTGTGTATAGGGAATTAGACTCTATTACCTTTTACATCTTCACCAAACTTCATTGTACAGCTTATGGCAGCAAGCAATACTGACTTAGATGCAGCTTCTCATGCTATGGAATTTCTGCTTATTTATTTATAATGGGAAGTACAATTTTCAGCACATTAAAACCAGAAGGTTTCTGGCCTTCTTTTTAGTAGCCTTGGGTGAGAGAATGATTTGTTTTTGGTCAGAGTGGTGAGAAAGTCTTGTTTGTTTATCTTGGTGGTTTGATCTTTGATGGACAATACCAAATACCAAATTTGGAAGAAACACTTGAAGGGTCTTCAACAGTGCATTCTAGCAAATTGCATGTTATGTTACAAGTATAATTAGCACATTTTGAGAGAGGAAATTTGTGAAAGATGTGTTGTCTTTCTTAGAAAGATGGAAATCTCTAATCTTTCTTCAATTAGGTATTGATTGACTTGCTATCCAATGATATGTATATATGACAAGATCATTGCAAAAGTTGTTATGACACGTAGTGTTTACCATGTTCTTTTTTTGACCAAGCATGTTTGCCATAATCTATCACCAAGATAAAGAAGCTTGCTTTATTCTTTTATTGAATTTTTGATGTACAAAGCTTGCTTTATTCTATCCAAGCTGACACTGAATTGTATTATCTACTTTATCTGCTAGCACACTTGTTTTAGAAAAACAAGAAATCGTGTCAGCTGTTCTACAGTGAAAATGACTACTTGGTTGCTTCATTCAGTTGATCAAATGTGGAGCAGAAAGCAGAATCTGTTTACATTAATATGGTTGCTTAATTGCCTCTACAAGTAGTGAGAATTTTATCTTATATATATATATTTTGCTCAAGTTTAATGGTTGAACTTCACAAAATTATTGAATTAAAACAATTCTTACTCTTTTATAGAAAGTTAAATGAAAACTTCTGTACTTGAATATTTGAAGTGATGTCAATTTAATTTTATTCTTTGAATGTGTAACAAATAGTAAAATAATTCCTAAATAGTATAGTTTGGTGGCTAAACGATTTCTAATTTAATGTCAAATCAATCCTTAATGTTATATTTTGATGATATAATGGTCTCCAAAATTTATCACAAAACATAATTGTGAAATTCTACATATCTAAGTACTTATTCATATTTTTTGTTGTTTCAAGAATTAAATTAACACTTCAAACATTTAAGGACTAAATTGTTTTTTTTTTTTTTTTCAAATTGTTCAAATTTTGCTCAAACTTGCTTTAAGTGTTCCATTCAGAAATCTTTATTTTGTGCTAAAAAATAATGAACTACCCGAGACAAACAGTAAAATGATAATAACAATTTTAAAAAAATTATAAAAAGCAAAAAAATTAATAAAATCTGAGATTTTATAGGAAGCGGGGTTAAGATTTTGAATAACAGAAATTTAGGAATTTTTCTATTTAGAGTAAAATATAATGTTTTGATCGATGAATTTGGAGAGGGTGAGATTTAAAATATTTTTAATGGAGGTTGGTCATGGAAAGCAAAATATGAAAATAAAAGAGGACTTTATAGTTTTTATATTAAAAAAAAAAAACTTAATCATGGATTTGATTGCACGAAGTAAAAGCAATTTATGGACTTGATTTAAGAGAGCAAATTTGAGTAAAAAATTATCAAAATTATCTAATATTGTCAAAATCTTATTTTTGGTGAAAATAATTTTTAACCAATTTTTATTTATTTCCTAAGTAATATTAGTCTAAGATGAAACTTTAGAACATTGATCTCCACAAGATAAATAAATAATGAGGCTTACATGTTTAGTTGAAATGCACATGTCTTATGCTTGAAGAGTCTTTTTTTTTTTTTTTTTTTCACCCCTATACTTTTTTTTATATACCTTTCTATTGTAATGGAATGACAAAAAATATTTTTTAAAATCTTGACACTTTTTAAAAAATGTATTAAAAAGCTTTCAAAATACACATTTTAGAATGTTTCAGAAAACTATATTTGAAAATGATAATTTTATATATTTTTTAAAACACATAGTTCAGAATTGATTTTTCACTATTTCAGAGTCAACATTATAATACCAATAATAAGATTTACCATTATAAGATTAACTTTTTGAAACACTTTAGAATCTATTCTGTGATGTTCTTCTCAGAATACTTTAATCAAATAATGGTGGAATGTTCTTCCATCTCATATCATAATGGAGCTCAGTAATGTTCCTGACAATTTGAATGGCACAAAGAATTGATGAAGATATCTTCATATGGAGGCCCACAACATGCTTTTTCACAGTTCCAAGTTTTGAATGAATGAAAGTCAAAGGATAGGGTGGCCCTGTTCATTGGAGGAAACAAAGGCTTTTCGAAAAGTTTTAGATTTTATATTTCTTTAATCATTTTGAAAAAAGTATTTGAAAATAGATTTTAAATTATTTCAAAAACTTTTTTACATATCAACAAAATTTTAGGTTTAATTAATTTTTAAGTTCCTTATAAATTTAAATATTTTTAATTAAATTTTTATTAAATTTTGTTATATTCAAAAAAATTATATTTTTTTTATTAAATCTATATTATTTAACTTTTTTTTCTTAGTGATGTGATTGTTATCTTGTTATATTATCTTGTTAGTTCGTTTATTAAAAATATGAAATTTTATAGTTAATAAAAATATATTATGGTTGATACAAAATAACACATAACTTTGATTATTTTGATTGAAAACATCTTAAGTAATAAGATCTTTATTAATGACTTTCAAGTCATTACCTATAACAATCATAAGAAAATAATTAAAACAGTAAATTTAATTTATTAATAAATTCTTTCATCATCTTATATTAACCTCAATATTCTCCCTCCACATGGTGACAAATAAAGAGCAAGATAACAATCATCCCATTCAATGACAAAATTAAATGAGAAATATTCAATTGAAAATTATAAAAATTTGTAGTACTCAATAAAATAAAAAAATTAATAAATAAAATTCAATTAGAAATAATCAAATTGGTGAGAAGTCTAAATACTATTATAAAGTATAAAAAAAATCAATTTAAAATAGTTTAAATTCAACTTCGAATTATATATTTTAAAATATGTGCTAACATTTTTATTTTTAAATACGGTTATCAAAATATATACTATAGTATACTTTTGTTAAATCATCTTTGGTGTAAATACTATATTATGGACTCTTATTTTACTATATGTAATTATCATTGTACCAAAATACTTTCAAGACATCTTTACAACTTTTATTTTGTTACAGTACAAGTAGTCCTATAAAAATCTAAATTTTAATAATATTTCATTTATACTTTTACTCTTTAGAAGTTAAAAAATAATATTTTATTCTTATGATGATATTATTTTAATATTGAAAGTCTTAAACTTCATATAATATTAACATATTTAATGAAGTACATAAGACTAAAATCAATTATTGTAAATATGTGTTTAAAGATAAAACTAACTAATAAGCTAATTCTACCTGATAAGGTAACTTCTAGGTGATAAATTCAAAACTTATACGTTAAATCATGTTATTATGTAATTACAAATTTAGATTCTTTAAATAATTAAATTTTTATTAAAAAATTTAGTACTTCTATTTAGTTTTAAATGTGTTATGTTTTTTTTTTTAATTTTGGGGAAATCATTTTATTTAAATGAGTTCATATAATTAGTATTAAGTTTATTTTTATTTATTTATTCAGAAAAATTAATTTTTTTTATCTCTGAATTTAAACTATTGTTTCATAATTTTTTTTATAATTTATATTATTTATAATTTTCCCATTTCAACATATAATGAAATTTGTTATTTCAATTTGTAATATTAATTTTTTAATTTAAACTACATAAAAATTGAAAAATAATCCATTAAATATTAAAATGCTATAATAATTAATTGTCTCCACACTAACTAAATACATAACAATAGGTAAAAATAATAAAAAATTATAAAAACTATATGAAAATATAAAAAAAATAATAATAACAGAAAAAAAATTAAATAAATTATCAACTACCTACTTAGGTGAAGTGGTTTATAGTTAATAAGTTAAAAACTTGTAAAATAAACTATTTTGAAAATTTTTATAGACATTTTTATTCTTTAATTTTAGTCAAAATAGCTTATAAATTAGTAAAAAAAAAAGTTATTAATACATACTTTAAGAGTTTATACAGTGAAAAGTCAACAATTATTCAAATTTGTAATTATTCTAATGATGTTTAAATAATACATTTAATCAAAATAGGTAAAAATTAAAAAGGACATGGTATTAATTTATAATAAACATTATGATCAAAATTAGTAGTGCTTTTAAATTTTAAAAGGATGAAAATTAATATTTCATAGAAATTAAAATAGAAATTCATATATTTTAAAAAAAATTAAATAGAATGATTTCTAATTTTAAAAGAACTAAAAATATATTTAATCTTAAAATGAAATAGAAAAACAATGGTAGAAAGTGGAGAATTGAAGGAACAAATACTGTAGCATTATGGAGCAGAGCATTGGTGAATACAGATTTTGCATACAATGAATAGTTCTGCTCAAGGACTGCTTCTCCTCAACACTACTTTCTTTTCCAATTTCTCTTTCCGAGGTGACTTTTAGTCACTACCCTTGTCAGTCCCTTCTCTCTCTTTTGTTTTTTTTTTTTTTTTTTTTTTTTTCTCTTTTGAAACTTCAATCAAACAGTTGGTGGGTCAATCAATTAACCAAATTTGTCACCTTCAACGTTATTTTTTAACTTCTTTGTATGCCCACTTGAGTTTCATGGTCAATGATGCTTTCTTTGGTGGCATATTGGATAAAAAATGTCAATTTTATGCGTTACTTTACCTTTTCTGGTCAACTCAAAAATTAGTTCTACATGTGACACTTGTGCTTCAGGGTTTCGCAGGTTGTCGGCTGTTCGACGTTTGCAACAGTGCCAAGGGCTGAGAAGGGGTTTCCCCAAAAGCATGGCTTGCAGTGTCGAGAATTGTGATATGGGTAGTGGGGTGGTTCATCCAGCCACGGATGCTTATGCTGGAGAGGCAGTTGAAGCTTTGAAAGCTGGGAAAGTCATCGCAGTACCCACTGATACGCTCTACGGGTTTGCTTGTGATGCTTGGTATGCTGCTATTTAAATCTCTGCTTCGAAACTAATGTTGCCTTTATAGCCTGTGTGCTTGAAATCCTTCAAGCTTCACTTTTGTTTCTGGCCCTCTATAGTTGTTTTTTCACATCTGTGTTGTATTTTATATGTTTCTAAATGTAAGAAACATTGGTTGTTGTGGTTTTACTGTCTTGGATTTTAGTTACAACTATGTTTGAAACTTGAAGTTCGAGCTTGGTATAATTAAAATAAGAGAAAAATGGAGACGGAAATATTTTCAGATTAACTGAATCTTTCTTCTTTCTGTACCTTTTGCTGGAAAATTATGAAAAAAACTATTGTATAGTATAGCATTAAGTAAGAAAGAAGCTATAACTGCACCATTAAAGTAGTAAAATTTCAATGAAGTCTTTGTAAATCTAGATATTGTTCTTTCTCTTAGTACATAGCATTGTCTTAGTACATAGCATTGCCTAGATGAATAATTGTTTTATGCTATATATTCATTTCATACAGGTTTTGATAAGATATAAAAATCTTCATAAACATCATATGGGAGAAAACCCATCGTTCTGAATGCCTACATGTTTTTTGGTTTTAATCGAATGTTTTGCACTCTAGTGTCCACATATTTGGACCTTCCTATGTCTCTTATTAAACTGCATTCTGAATGATTGATGATTACGTCTTACTTTCTATTGGGGCATGTTGGAAGCTCTTTGGAAGCAGTTAACAGGATTTATGAGATAAAAGGCCGTAGACATACAAGCCCTCTGGCTATTTGTGTTGGTGACGTATCAGACATAGACCGTTTTGCTGTCACTGACCATTTACCTCATGGTCTCCTTGATTCCCTCCTACCTGGGCCTGTTACAGTTGTACTAAAACGAGGTTCGTTTGTCATATCTGAGAGAGAGTGTGTGTAATGGAAACTAAATTTATGGAAGTAAAATATGTAGAATAGTCTATAACATATGTTTAAAGCAATCAGCTGGCGAAGAAGTTTATCTGATGCAGCAATGTATTCCTATATCTTCGATCCCTTTGTCAAAATATCTTCTGTGAACCTCTGATTCTGTTATAAAGATCCTATTTGTTGTCTTGTCTGATAGTATGTATACCTGGATATTTTACAGGAGAGTCAAGTGTTCTTGAACGATCTTTGAACCCAGGATTGGATAGTATAGGAGTTAGAGTGCCTGATTGCAATTTCATCAGGACCATTGCCCGTGCTTCAGAAACTGCTCTAGCCCTCACCAGTGCAAACCTAAGTGGACAGCCAAGTAGTCTTTCCATCAAAGATTTTGAGAGCCTCTGGGAACACTGTGCTTTTGTTTATGATGGTGGTTTGATTCCATCAAGTCGTGCAGGTTCTACAGTTGTGGACCTCACTGCACCAAACAAATACAGGATACTTAGACCTGGAAGGTAGTTGGTCTGAACTTTACTATACTACATTGTTTAAAACATGTACTGTGCTGTAAGATGCAGATGTCAAAAACTATTTCTGTCATACATTTTCCCACTAGAATATACGATGAAATTGCTTGGATTTTTCTGTTCTAATATTTCACCATTAAAAATGAATGACACCAAATTCATCCAGTTGGGAGAACTTACATGGACCTCTGCAAAATGCATATGAAACACAGCCATCATTCTTGTCTGAAGCCTTTTCTTAAGTAATAATAGTGGCTCAAAACTGACACATTTTACGAGCATAATGGTGGAATATCTGAGTTTACATGTTTTGAACAAACCTGTTAATAATCTTTGGTTACCATGTATGTTTGATATTTTGTAAGTATTAGTTTTATGTTGCATTAAATCTGATTGTTCTTGTTTACCTATCATTTGCAGTGCAAAGGAGGAGACAATTGCCGTCTTGGAGAAGCATTCATTCGTTGAGACAGTGACCTCTTAAATAAGTTGTAATTCATTTGCAGTGTCACATTGTAGACCCAATGTCCCACTTGCAAAATCAAACAATTCTTTCGCTTGGACAAGTGAGAAGCTATCACCCAGGCTAATTATTGTGACTGGTTTATGTTACTTTCGTAGGATCTCTAGGATGCATGTAAAAATACGTTAAAAATGTATGATATTGTGCTTCAACTTGGTTATTCTATTTTTGTTCTCATTAGTACAATACATTTATATAAAACTTCTTTATATATTGAGTACGTGCTATGGAATTGTAGACACTCTTGATAGAATTTGAAAAATACTAGATATCACTGTTCATATTATACTTCCGTTTCACATTGTATTTTGTTAATAAAATATTATATATAAATAAAATAATAGTATATATTAATGTTAAATGGTGTCAAAAATAAATAGTAGTATCAAAATATCACCACTCGAAATATAATTCATGAAACATTTTCTGTGGATATCATTATTGTTAAAACTTGTATTTTTAGCTACATTTGTCACGTGATTTATAAGCTTATTGTGTCATGTAATTGTGGGATTCCTTCCGTATTTAAACATCTTTGAAACATAAAGTAACCACTGGATATGGATGTTGAACTGTGTTGCCTCTTGCATCACAAAATAATATTTTGAAAAGTTTTTTAGAAGGTTATTTAATATCTGAAATATTGAGGTTTATATTTATACTTATTCTGAAAAAAATACACTATGAATAGTAAATAAAATTCTTAAACACAGACAAACGGAACCTACACTATGATTTTCATTTGAATAAGGGCAAAGGGTGAAGAGTGAACCTGTAAATTTGAGTTTCTCAATAAGCTCTTCTGAGTTGGACTTGTTTTCTTGCCATATTATCTAATGGAGATATTCTTATTTGAATGAGGTAGCATTGCACTAAACAATGAAGTTTTTTCTAAAATTTAATATAGTTGCATATGTAGAACTTGAATTTGAGACTACTTGTTAAGATAAAGTAATCTAGGACTGTTATAACTTTCATGTTCAATGTGCTAACAAAGACTTATGTTGTTGCATGTCCTTTGTCAAACATAAACGTTGTCCAAAATCAGTTATTTGTTAATTTTGATGCTTTTTGCTGTTGGTTTGGAACTACCTAATATTAGTTCGTTGCTCACACAATATCAAATTTCGGTTAACCAAGCAATAAATAGTTTAATTCATGTATCTTCAACTTTTTTTAATAAAAATATATATATCTCAGCGTATCTGTAAAATTATACTGGCTGGTTTGACCAGGAATTGGTCTAGAGAGCGATTCGCTAATTCTGAAAATTTGGCTCATTTAAGAATAAGTAAAAACTGAAAACCGATACAAACCAGTGTAGAAATACCAATATTTATCCAAGTTTTCATTCATATATTTTTTTCATTTTTTTGTTTAATCTAAAAATTTTCAAAATTAAAAAGAAAATACATTTTTAGAACAGAATGCATAGGTATACATTATTTTACCAAATTATTGTTTATCTCCTAAAACGTAGTTTAGTCATTTATATCAATTTATAATTTTCTGCATCTTGATTCTTATGATCTTATATTATTTATTGCTTAAAAAATATATATAATTCTAAAATCATAAATTTATTTATTAACTGTCCGACTCCAAGCCAACAGCAATTGAACAAATATACAGTAACTATTGTTTTTACCGGTTTAATGATCGGATAGAATTTTCAAATTTTGCCTTCAAGGCTAGTACCTTTTAGAAGCCCATAGAAGGATTTTCTTAGAAATCCATATTTCAATTTGATGCAAGGCTACAAAATGCTATTAAGAAGTGAGTGTGTTAAAATATAATAACTTTTGATAGAGAAATTTAAAAGATTATTATCATACCTTTTTTTATATTAGATAAAATTTGAGGGGGGAGCATTGCACAATATGTATTGAGCGACTTAAAAACTCGAGAAAAATGTTATTTTAATTTTTTAGTTTTTAGCATTTATTTATCTATTTCTCTACATTTTCAGCACATAGTTGATATAATTAGAGGTTGAAATTTAATTTCATCTTTTTTGTGATTAAGAACATAACTTTAGAAGATTACCGTGCACACTTCCAATATGTCACTAGATTGTCATTTCATTATACTTACTATTTTAGAATTTATTTAAGAATAATTTCAAATTGATTTGCCTAAGAAAAATATAGGTGTGACATCTTGTGTGGTATTGTTAAAAATTTTGCAATTTTACAAGTGAAATTCAAGTTAAATTAAATAATCATTATCCTTAAAAAGTGTATTTCCCATATCAATTGACCACTCGTAATACCATACGAGTTGTGGAATAAATCGATAGGGTATGTTTCACTTTTTATATTGGTTGAGGTTAAGAAACAATGCAAAAAGTATCCATTTATAATGATTTGAAACAAGTGTAGAGCACATAACATTACTTTTAAAAACCAACCAATTTGATATGTATGCTTTTTACATTAATTAATAACTTGCGTAAAACCTTAAATGAGTTACATCTAAGTCAATTGTACAACTCATGTGTTCAAAGTAATCAATATATAAAATAGTTTTTCTAGTAGCATCCTCACTAAAAAAGCACAAAATCATGGAAATAAAACGTCACACATGCACCTTGTATTGCGGATTACTCTATTTTTCTCAACATGGTTGTTTCAAGAGAAAGAATTGTGCACTTTTAATAACTCCTATAAAATTAGCATAATTAATGAATACATTTTAATAATAAACCAAATCAAACATCTAATAAACTTTAAATTTAATTCATCTTCACAAAATTAATTTATATGGTGAAATTTATCCTAGTCATAAAATGTAAATTAATCTTATGTTTAAGCAATATAAAAATTTTAACCTAAAATAAAATATATATATATATATATATATATATATATATATATATATATATATATATATATATATATATATATATATACAACCAATCGGTTGATCCAAAAAAAGAGTCACCGATATAATAATACCGATATAATTATACAACAACATTTATACATTTGATATGATAGGCCAAAAATCACGATCATAAAAATATTAAATAAAGTTATAACTATTATTAATTAGTGTGAAAGTATTTGATTTATTTTATATTTAAATTTAGAAATATAGCGTTAAATGGATTTTTAAAAAATAATAGTGAAAGACATATAGGAAGATTAAGCACTTGATAGTTTTAGTATGAAGAGAGTTTCCAAAAGGCAAAAAGCATAACTTGGCATTTTCTTTACACTTTGTTTTGTACAGGTAATTCAGTATTTTTAAGAGGATTGATTTAATTTGATTTATGAAGATTGTGCGTCTTTGATATAAGATTATTTGAAACTTGAGTGAGGAAATTATATGAAAAGTGAGTGATTTATGGTGATTATTGTGTGAACTACCAATTTAATATTTTTTATAATTATTATTATGAAAATTGAAATAATATTCCTAAATTGTTAATATTTTTTAAAATAATTTATTTTATTTTCTCAACTAATATTTTTTAACCAAAAAATATAGCCAAAAATAATTTGAACATTACACTATGAAATAAGTACTAACAATGAACCATACAAAGTGTGAAAAGAGTCCAACCACCCTGTATCCACTATCCATTATGGATACAAACCAACCACCTCTGCCTCCATCTATTATTTAAAATATAGTAAGATATACACTAATTCCTTCCAAGTATCATGCCACCATCAGAGCATTAACACTTCCCTATACATACCTGTATTGATGGGGATTGAAGAAGATGTTTGCCTTATTTAAGATAAAAGCCTTCTAACTTTTGACTGGGTCTAATAATTTATAGTCTTTTCATTTTTTTATATATTTTTTTTTAAACATCAAACTTACTCTTCTTTTTCTTTATCTTTCTCATACATCTTCATAGCATCTCTCTGTAGTCTGCTTGTGTGTTCCAATGGAAGCCGCAACTTGTAGTTTTCACTTTATTAAACAAATTTAAAGGATACTTGCTCTTGAAGGCCCATCCATAGTGAAAAGTTGTATTTTGTTATCAAAATTTCTCACAAAAAGCAAAGACAAGCATAAAAGCATTTACATTCATGCAATTGCACATACACCCCACTTTCTAATGTCTTCCTTGTTAAGTTATTTGCTATCTATCCCTCAAATTTGGGTAATGCCATAAAGTAACTCACAATTCAAAATATTAATATTTTAATTAAGATTTAAAAATATTGATATATATTATTATATTATTAAAATAGTTGTCAAGGGGTGTATTTTTTTGGGTGTATGTCAAATTTTACTTTTCATATAAAAATAACAATCAGCTGCCGTGGGACAGAACTATAGCTACTAGCAGCTCAAAATCAAGCACACTACACCAGTCTTGTACTTACTAATGCTGTAAAATATCATTAAGAATGTGTATTATTTGATTAATACATTAATAATCCAATGCCGCATCTATACGAAATAATCAAAATATTTACTATACAAATTTATATTTGTTATCCAGCGTCGAAATATGCGCAAGTTATGCACCGCAAATATCACGTTCTTCCCTTTATTTTTCAACCATTTCCCCTTGTCGTTCGGGTCCCGAAACTGGAAAGGGATGCAAATTTTGACCCCGGACTGGAGTAGACTGAGGCAATTAATTTCTCACCATTCAAATTACCTAAATCACTCTAAACTGAAATTTAATAAAAAATAAATACTAAACATTTTTATCAGACTGGATCTTGACTTTGAAAAATTATCTAACCCAATTCAAACTAAATTTATAATGTGAATATACTTTTAATTATAACTCATGTTCATACATTTTAAGGGTTTAGAAGAGCATTTGTTGAATTAAGGGTTTAGAAGGGTATTTGGTGAAGTGATTTAAAAATATAGGTATTATTAAGTGACATGTGACATGTCGGACAGGAAGCGAGAAAAAAAAATGATACAATAGATTTGAACCCATCTGATAAAAACAACACTCTAGAGAATTATTTTAACCTAAATTGAAGTAATATAATTAATTTACAGTATAATCAATTAATCATGTCACTGAGATCGATACACACACAAACACAATGGTAGGGATTGCCTGAGGAATAGACTAATAAGGAGTCTTCAAAATTCAATATATGGATCTACACTTGGCTACTTGCTTGGAACAAAATAAATTTGTAATTTGTAAATGGAATTTAAATTCAAATCATTCAGATGTTATGAATACTCTGTAATAGAATTGAAATTAAAAAGAATTAAAAAAACCTAGAACAGTATGGTGAATAATAAGAATTAAAAAAACCTAGAACAGTATGGTGAATAATACTGAATGGCCAACCTAAAGAAGTTCTCTCCTCGCTGCATATCCATACTGCGACCGTTGAATGTTCTGGCGGCGCTTCTTGTACACTAGCGCTCCCAACACAACTACTGCAGCAGCGACAATCACTGCCACCGCTATTCCTGCTTTCTTCCCGGAACTCATTCCTCCTGAGGACGATTTAGCGCTCTGGCCAGCCACACCGGCGTGGTTGACTCTGCCGTCGTCTTCACCGTCAGGAGACGGTGCCGGCGAAGGAGATGGAGTGTTCTGAGGTGGAGGAGAGGGCGGCGAATCGTGCTGAGAAGGAGCCGGGGATGGAGATTGAGGCGATTCGGCCGGGGAAGGGTTGGAAGCAGGAGCGACGTGAGGAGAAGGAGAATGTAGAGGAGGAGAAGAGGGAGAGAGTTCCGGAGCCGGCGATTCGGCGGGCGATTCGGCGGCGGAAGCGATGTTGACTAACAAAGAAAGAAGGAGGAGAAGAGCGGAGAATTTTGCGGCTGCAGGTTTCGCCATTGAAGGAATTGAGTTTGGATTGAAGAATGTTGGATCTGAGATTGAAAATGCGACGACGAAAAAATTCGAAAGTGGGAAAGTGCGTGAGAGAGAAAGAAGAACTGTTCTGAACGGAACGGTAGATCTGGAAAAGTGTGAGGACAGAAATGATGAGTTGGGATTTATAGTGGGTGAGGCTCTCGATTCGAGTAAATCCGACGGTCTTAATTGCGAGGAAATCTGAATGGGCGCTGTGATGAAAGACACGTGGACAGTGCAAGAAAGAAGGAAACTGTAAGTGGAAGCTTGAGGAGGAAGTGACGTGAATGTGATATGTGACGAAGTACTTGGACAACTTTTAACTCGTCTAATTAATTCTTATTATTATATATTAATATTTAATTTGTTCAATAATAAAAATGTAAGATCTTATATAATTCTTATTATTTTTAATAAATAGAACATTAAAAGGTTATAAAATAAAATTGTCTAATGTCGCACCCATTTATCTATATGCATCTCACTTTTAAGATGTCGTGCAACTACTAACATCGTAATAGGAAATTACGATATTATTGTCTGGGTAATTATGTAATTATACCCATTTAATAATAAATCTCAGTGATTATTTTATTATTTTATTAAATAAAATATATTATGTTAATAAAGATAAATACTAGATGACAATTTAATCATGAAAAAAAGTAATGGAATTTATACTTCTTTCTTACTTTTACAAGTAAGCAATGGTTCCTTTGACTAAACTGGAATTCATGCTTCTTTTTATTATTATTTTTTTTGTCTGTATTTCTTTGTGTCGTGTTTGAGAGAACATGCACCATTTTCCATATGTATTTACAGATAGTAAAAAAATCCTTAAAACTGTCACTGATCATCCTTACCTTTATTTGAAAAGAAAAAAGAAAAAGTGATTATTAATTACGTTAATTTGGCACTGTTGTTATGTGCCGTCGGAGACGGACATTGAACTCGCTAAGATTGATTTGTGCTTTTAATAAGTTTGAATACTGATTATATCACTTAAATAAAAAAATTATATTAAAAAGGGAAATATTCTTAACATCTCATCTATATTTATTACTCATTATGTGATGGATGTTTTACACCATAATCAAAACAATTAGTTTTACAGTTTATTTCATTAAAAAGGTATAAATAAAATGATGTCATTGTATTAAACTTTTTTATTGTCACTTTAAATAATATTCAAATCTATTACCTTTTTCTTATCTCATAGTATAAAAAAAACATGTTATTTTTTTAATAATTATTTGAATTTGTATTATTACTTAAATTAATTTCCAATTAAAATGGAATATAATTGTTTTAAAGTAGGTCTATTAATAACATAGATTTTAATAAAATCACTGAATGTTTTAAGTAATAATGTAGTATTTACTTGTGATATTTGTAACATCCTATTTTATATATATATATATATATATATATATATATATATATATATATATAACTATAGTTTCTCATTTTTCAAGTTTATTCTCATTTTCTAAGTTGGCTTAAAAATTTTATTACTTCTTAAATTATCTGCTCACATGTAAGTATAACATTCATAATTATATTTATTCATTTTCTTTGAAATATACGGTAAATATCAAATTTCACACATGTACATAATTCAATTTCACTATATTAAGACTTTAGATTTCCACATTTGACTCTGATTCTGAAATATTATGCGTTGAATCAATCAGACTTAGACTTATAAGTATGCACCTGTCATATTACTTCTAATGTGAGTTCGCAGAGTCACAACACAAATGGTCCATCAATCTCTCATCATACTTTATATAATAGGGTTAATTCATATGTTTTCTTTTCTGTCTGTATATTTCAAACCACAGTCACTCATATGAACCTCCTTCGACTCTCACTACCTGATAATTTTCGTTTATATGATTTCAATCTATTAGTAGAGTTAGGATATCTCCTTGACGCAAATCCTTAGATAATGTATATTCTATCAGTCTAGACATGGTATCTCCTTTATTGAAGATACTATGTATATATCACCACTCAACTTCATTCATAACAATATTCAATCACTGTCATAATCATATTTTCCTTAAATTTCAAACTCACTCAAGTCATAAAAATATCATAGAATTCAATACTATTCAACATGTTATCAATCATAGATCATTCGTTTTAATTATAACTTTTAAATATGTCTAAAATTGTAAATAGAAATAGAAATTCATATAACATGTCAAATTCTATGAGAATAAAAATAAAAACTCTAAAATAGGGTCGTGCCTAACCCATGCAGTCCAATGCATTAAAACTCAAGGACAATCAGGGTTGGTTATGTCCGGCATTACAATAGTTGCACCCGACATGACCACACCCGAGAGTACCCTCCTTTGAATTAAGCGTGACGCATCTGCATAATTTTCAAACCAAAATATTTTTGTTCAGCTTTCAAAAATCTAAACTATCCTTCAATTACTAACTATCAAGCAGTTCATCATAATCAAATTTTAACTCATCATCAATGCTACTTGAGTTCTATATAACTACCAAACACATCCACTTTATTACCCTTAACTTTCAAGTGCAACTTATTATTCAAAGCAATACCAATTTAATCAAAACCTGATTCCATTCCAAATCAGCATATTCATGACTCATGCTCATTCACAATTTCTAACAATCAACATTGAAAATAGAGCTAAAAACATACAATCAACCCCTAATTCACTGAATCAACAATGTAGTTCAAACCTATAAGAAATTTGGAATATTGGTGATCAAGTCACCTTCATATAGATATCTCCTAACCTAGAATTATGATAGAAATAACATATACAAAGACTATTTAAATAGATTCCCTTAATGGAAAGGAGAAAAATTATCACAAAAGGACTCCACGCCTAGAAGTCACAGAGATAACTCTAATGTGTACCACAAAAATTTGATTAATAATCAGATTACACTACTAAGACACTAAACTAATAGAGACTGATTCTAAAGCATCAATCACTACTCTCAGGAGAAAATAGATAATCAAAAACTATAAGAAAAAGATGACAAAATTGAACTTACTCAAATTTAAAATTTGATGAATTTGATGAGAAAGAAATGCATAATTCACCATCACGAGTTTAAAAACAAGTTCCGATCAACATTTTACAATTTCTTTCAGCACCTATACCACATCAAAAATATTTCAATTATCCACGAGTAAAATATAGTCTGGAAAACATAATCTGAAAATTTATTTTAAATGCATTCAAAAATATACTTTGGACCACACAATTAATTATATTTTAGATTAGACAATATAAAATATATATTCACTTCCATCAATCTATAAACATTCAAGATGTTACAATAGAATATGTTTCTAAATTGACTATTATGAAAATACATCCCAAATTATACAATTCAGAATTGTTTCAAATTAAGTAATCTAATAATATTATATAATTTAAAATGAATTTTTAGATTTTATAATTTAAAAAAAATATTTTAAATGGTATAATTCAGAATATACTTCTAAATAAGGCAAAAATCATTTCTAATTACATAATTCAAAAATCCAACATTATTTATAGGTCCTAAATATATTTCAAATTATATAACTCAAAATATTTTCAAAAAATTCAAAAATCTAAAATATGGGCAATTTAAACTTTTTTAACACTAAAGGTACATCAAGAATCCATGGGGTGAGGAGGAAATAACCCCCAACATTTCCTTAGTCCATTTGCTTTGTGGGTCAGTTCATCTGGCGCACATATTTGCAGCGCTAAACAAACCGGACCAATTGGAAACAGATTAATCCATATGTTTTAGTTTATACTATGAGACAACAAACAACTATTATAAAAGGACCATCAATTGCTTTCCGCACCCCAGTAATTTTTCAAAATTCCAGTTTCTGGAAAGTTAAACTTACAGTCCGGGACTTTTCAGAAATTATTTGGGAGATATGTATTGTGTTTCGGAAAGTGTATTCCAGAAATTTATTAATTTTTCTTTTGAGAAAGAGTTTTCCAAAGGATAATTGTTGCATTAAAAAAAAAAGGATGTATTGCAAAATGGTCATTCCGGAAGTTTTCCAAAATTTCCTTTCCAGAAACTAAAAAAAAAGAAAAAAAAAAAAACTCCACGCACCTGCACCTATTTGTGACATTGCATACTTCCATTACACTGCTGCGTCTGAACCGCCCAAAACACCATACACCCCTAATCCAAAGCAAACGAAGCAACCGCCAATCCCAGAACGCTGCAGTACCTCCAACAAGCAACAACACCACCTCTGATGAATCAAGTGGCTGCTCAAAACCTTAACCACTTTTATATTAACCCAAAAAACACTTATGTAAAGTAATTGATGGAGCGTAGAATGCAATTGCCTTGTAAAAGAATAAAGTCATCGAGTAATCCTTTTTTTTTTTTTTTGTAAAATTACGACTGCTGTTTTTATTTTACTTTGTTCGCTTTATCATCTTAATAAAAGATACTATAATCCCAAATATTGGATTGACGTGTCATTTCCACTAAGAAAAGCCGAGTATAGCTTTTAGCTGAGACAAGACAACTACGTATCGAAACAACAACATCAATCAGACCGTGCCACCCGCCACCCTTCATTTGACGGTGTCACTGCAAATTTAGGAATTGAAAATTTTGAATGGTTGGTATACTTAGTAATAGACTAATAGCTGAATTATGAATGACCTTTTGTCGGTAGTTCGGGAATGACTAACAACTTAGTTTGGAATGGTTGGTGATAGACTAATAGTTACATGCCAAACTCATTCTTCAACGAAAGCTCTATTTTTTACTTATTATTCTACGCTCAATATTCAAATTTTCAAATACCGAAATAAAATTGACCGCAGATAAAATAAAATTTTCAAAGCATTTTTTTTAAATTAAAGTCTCGCCCAAAATTCTAATAGTCAAACGAAGAATCTAATACATATGTTACCTCATTTCTCCACTACCCTTTCCTTGGCTATTTGTCTCGGTCAGGGTGAGGAAAAATGGACGGTTTTTCGCTCCCAATCACTGACATTTTCTTTGCTAAGCACCTTTTCACTCCGTTATCATCTGTCTGAATCGTACCTCTCATAAATAGAAGTGCCTTTTACAATTCATCCTTCACATCAGTGCTGCTGCTCTGGCTCCCCTTGACATCAGAACTCTCACTACTGTGTTTAGAAGTTGTGGCTGGTTTCTGGAGCTGGAATGGGATTGATGCATGTTTCCTGAGGAACTTATAAAAGGCTACCACTGTACGATCCACATCAACAGGAATCTGCATACACAGTGAAACAGATACATATTAAATCATCTTATGATATAGTATACGAAGATCCTTGAGGATTAATACAGAAACTGTGCACTGTTGTTTCATACGTACAGGATCAGAACTCTTGTTTCCTGCTGGGTAGAAGAGAAGAGTGGGGAATCCATCAGCCTACAAAGTGGAGAAAAATACTCAGTCAAGAGTTATAGAGCAAGTGCAAATTATTGAGAACAGCAATAGCACAAACTATACTATATTCTGTCAACATCTAGTTTTAATTTGGTTTACCTTGGCCCTGGGATGCTCATTTGTTGTTCCGTCCATCTTGGCTATAACAATAGACTCAATGCTGCGAAGATGTTTAGCAAGCTTGTTGTATGTTGGTTCCAGAGCTTGGCAGTGGCCACACCAGGGAGCATAAATCTAATAATACAATAACCATTAGATTAACATGAACAAGTTCAGGTGCAAATACATGACTTGGAAACTAATGGGCTAGAATTGTACCTCAAGCAGAACATCCTTTGACTCATCCAAGACAATTTCATCGAAGTTATTCCCGACAACTATTTTCACATCACCATCATTCTGTCATCAAGTAAGCAAACATGTCAGGCATTAAATTTTGGCCAATAGAATATGGATGAACAACAAAATAACTTACGCTTTCAGGAACCGGGTCTGACTTGAGGAAAGGTTTTAGCTTGTCTTCAAGAAAATCATTTCCAAACGCCTGAGAAGAAACAAAGAATACAACATTTTAGCCACAACCTCTTCCAAGCCTTACTAAAACATAGAAGAAAGCATTTGTGCCTGTTCCATAACGTAGTAACAGAAATGTACTGAGCTCCCACAGCAAAAGGGGTAGGAAGAGTACCGTTATTTTGTCAGCAGTCACCTCTCCATCAAGCAAAAATTTTCTTCCATCGTCATTGCCTGTGTATGCAAGTACCTATGTTGGAAATTTAAATTTCATCAGTTACTTAATATACTTCTTATACAGAACGTACACAACATAACATGTGAAGAATCTCATGACTAAACCACAAGATGAAATTGAGAAATGAAGGGAAATTATTACTTTTGGGCCATCCCCACTGATACCAAAATAATCTGCAACAGGCTTCCCAACATCTTCATTATCCATTTCCACAAGAACAAAGATCAGCTGCAACAGATCATTGTACAGTAGAAAATACATTATTGAGCCTTAACCAAAACTAAATTTTGAGGGGGAAGGGTGGGTGAATGAATTATAATTAAAATCAAGGAAAATAAAATTTATTATTTCTCAATTTTTAAATTATAATCGGACTATTTCATGAACAACAAGAAATATCAAATTTGAGATATTTGAAGATTCAGCACTCAGCAATAGCAATATAAAATTTGTCTAGACTATAGAGAAAGATTGAAACAACAGAATTATTCAAGCAATATCACGTGAGGAAATATACCTTCCCCTTAAAAAGCTTTGCAGATTCTTTAAATACTGGAACTAACTTCTCTGTATCATTTGAAGAGGCAAACAGCAACAACTAAAAATCAAATTTTTAACACACAAGATTAGAAGTCAGTCACGGTCCCATTTTCAAGGATGAATTGTTGCTACATTGGAAATACAAATAATAATAATAATAATAATACAAGCAATTACCTGTTTCTTGATTTCACTTTCAAAGATTGCTGGGGCACTTTCTCTCGTGAAAATTGTAACCAAAGGAAGCTTGTTGGAGGATACAAATTCAGCTATTTCAGATTTTACAAATTTGCCATCTGCAGAGACAGTGAAAGATATAAGTTTCTCACAAAAAAAAACAGAAATGTCACTTTTTTTTAAAGGGAAGGGAGGGAGAAGAACAAGGAACAAACCAAAATGGTTCAGTTTCTCCTCCTCTTTTTTGAGCAAGATCAAAGCAGGGCGTTTAACACTTGAATCAATATGGAAAAGCTTTGCCACCTCAGGTACCACAGTTTGATAAAAATTGACACCATCCTCGAGCTTTGATGCTGCAGCTAGCTCATCACTCTCGGCACCCTGCACATTATAACAGGATAAGCATTAACCAAAGATCAAGCAAGCCTAACAATCAAAAGTATGATAGATTGAATGAGCAAAGGTCAGATAAACCAAATCTAATCCACAAAACCAACAATGACAAATGGCCCTTTTATTACACCGATTGATTTGGAAACGAAGCAGTGTATCACTGTATCTTACTTTTACACAAAACGTAAGAGAACACAATATATGCACTTGATTTTACAGTGTCATCTAGTTAGAAACTATCATATATGATAAGTTTGTTAACTTCTACATTAATTCCCTTAAAAGTCATATCTATCATGATTTCTGGTTGGTTCCTAGTAATAAAAGCCTTTTACACTATCCGTTCATAGAAATTACACTCTAAACATAAACTAATCAAACAACGAACTTAAATTATCGGATACATTAGTCTGACAAACAAGTTGCGTTTGAAAACTTACAACTAAAGAGTTCAAGAAGCCCAAAACAACTTTACTTTCGGCGGTCAATATGCGTTCAGCTTCATCCAAGGTGGTTATGTTGGCCACACCAGGTCCTATCTTCTTCTTAATCCATGTCACTATACCGTCTCTGCATTGCAATGCAGCAAACAAGTCAAACACTCAATTCCAATTGAAAATTCAAAAACAATGCCACGCCAATTGAAAGCGAAATTCCAAGATCGAAAACATGCAGTGAATTTACTTGGTTCTTTGGCCAGTGTAAGGCTTGTGAACGCCATCGACGAAGAAGAAGACGGTGGGGAAGCCCTGCACATCGTACTCATGCGCCAGCTCGTTCTCGACGGTTGCGTCGACCTTGGCCAGAACAACGCCGTCGGGCTTGAGCGCGGTGGCGGCCGCGGCGTACTCGGGCGCGAGAGCCTGGCAGTGGCCGCACCAGGGGGCGTAGAACTCGACCAAGACGAAGCGGTTGTTCTCGACGACTGTGGTGAAGTTGCGCTCCTTCAAAACGACGACGTCCTTGTCGTCGACTTCGGGCTCCTTGAAGGCCTCCTCGGTGGAGGGGTCGAAGCCGGAGAAGTCACCGAAGTCGTCGTCGTCGTCTTCATCGTCGGGATCTGGGAAGTGGGGGCGGTGCGAAGTGGCGGCGACGTCATCGGGCTCCTCGAGGAAGCTGAGATCTTCATCGTCGTCGTTGTCGTTTTGGTTGTTTTTGTTGTCGTTTGGAGAGGGTTTGTCGGAGAGAGAGAGGGAGAGGGAGGAGAAGAGAAGAAGAGTGGCGAGGGAGAGCGAAACGAAGAGTCGTTTACGAGTTAACATTGTTGATGAGATCAAGATCGATCGGAACGCCGGTGGAATATGGGAGAAATTGGAGTTAGTGAAGAAGATCGATTCACTATACCAGTAGTCAACCTTTGACCAACACCACTCTCTATAGCTCTTTGAGCTAGTTTTATAATAATAAAAAAAACATAAAAATTAATTAAAAGATTCCAAAAAATCAGACAACTAAATAGAAAGAAGTTAAAGCGAAAAAAAATATATATAATTTGATACTACTGTTTATCAATTGTCAATTGTCTCTATTTGACCGTATTTTTAATAAAATATTATATAACAATAAAATAATAATTTATTTAAGTGTTAAATTGATATATTTTACTATATACAATATTAAAATATTAAGACACTTTTTAAAATAAAAATATTGAAGAAAATCACAATAATATTTCTCATGATTGAGTGTCGTCGATATATATATAATTTTTTTAAAAATGTAACTGCACAAGTTTTCTTGATTGATGGATAAATTTTGTGTTGAGTTTTACTTATACACACGTGATATTATTAATGTGATTATAATTTTACCACTTCATTTCACAGATTTTGAGCAACATTATTGTATATATTATCACAATTGAGGTCTCTTCACAACCTCGGGAAATGTTTTCTCAACATGTAATTCTTGGGCATGTGCACCTTCTCCTTGCACATTTTCATTTTATAGAATATCAAAACATTATTAGATCTACATTGCTCTCTCTTTTATGCTGTATTATTAGGTCTATATGATTCATTAAAGTTGAGAATCATTATTGTTTATCTCAACCATATCAAATTTACGTAAATAAAAAAAAAAGCATATTAGAAAATAATGAAAAAAAATAAGATTGAAAGTTTTGAAAAATTATTTTAATACCTTGGTATAAAAATGCATTTATGATAGTTTAATTTTGCAATGCATTCCATCTAGATTTTTAAAACATTAACAACTCATTTATTAAGAATCAACCAATTGTCAATTACATTTAAATAGTCTTATGTGAAACCTTTATTATTATTTTTCTTTTCTCAAGGAAAAATACATTTTCAAATTAAGCAATCAAAAACTCAAAAAATATATTGATTACTCAATTTGGCAAATCTCTCAATTAATTCAAGAATTAAAATATCAATGATTATTAATTACTAATAAGCATGAGTTGACAAATATATCTAAATATCAATGACTATTAATTATCAATTAAATTATGTATGAAGATTTAACAATGTTATCCCCTGGTCAAAAAGTATAAATGTTCTGGTTAAGAAAATTCTTGCTTTAAGTTTAAATGGTGAAAAATTGATTAAGTGTTTGCATTACCTGGTTAATAAGAAAGCTAGTCTCTTTATAATGTTTGAATTGGTGTATTCATGATATATGTGTTTTGACAAAAGATTAAGATTTTGAGTAAGTTACCTTGTCTCCTATATTTTATTGGTGATTACTTTATTTTTGTTTTTTTAGAAAATATTATTTTGACACCTTAAAAACAATTATCCATTTGACACTTCCAGTATCACAATAGCTCCTGAAGTGATAAAGGATATTCTGGTAAATGTCATTCAAAATTTAAGATTTTAGAAAATTGTTATTTAGATGAAAATTGAGATTAGGTTTGAGAAAGTGGGAAGGAAATGAAATAGGATTTAGCTGCAAGCGGGAAGAATACCTCCATTGAAACTTGATTATGCAAAATGATAAACTATAATTGGAGTATGAGAGAGTGAAATGGAAAAACTTAAGGTTTGGATAGAAGGATGAAGAGAAACTGTGAAACGGGTGAGAAATGAATGAATGACAAGATGAATGAGAAAAGAAAAATAAAGAATGGAAAAAGACGAGCGAGACCTCTAATGAAGAGAGTGAAAATATAAGATAAAATGAGAGTTATGAAAGAGACAAGAGAGAAAATATGAAACGTGGAAACTCAACATATTTAAAAAATGTTATTTTTTACCATATTATTGTCAATCCAAGATATAAGACAAAAATATGACACATGTGAATGTCAAAATAATACTACTCTTTCATTTATAATTTAAACCAAAATTTACAATATCATTAATTTTATTATTATAAGTCAATATAATATGTGAATTTCATTCAATATTTTATTCTAAACTTAGCAACTTTGAGAAATAAATGAATTACATATTAAATAAAATTTAGTAAAATAAACTACATTTTATTCTAAAGTTAAACATCCATTGCAACTTTGTGAAATAAATAAATTGCATATTAAATCAAATTAAATAAAAAAAACGCATTTTAAAATAATTATTCTCAAAGTCAAAGTAAAGAAAAAAGTTAAAGATTATATTATCCATAATAACTATTATGAATAAGTTAATTTAGAATTATCACGTTAGATCTTAGATTAACTATGCTAAAAGTCATAAATGACCATTTGAACTAGGTAATTTCTAAGTACTTACAAATTAACCTACTTAAAATCTCATAAAAAGATTCAATTTAAAAATATTTCAATGAGGTGTGATCTTTTCGAATAACACAATACACAATTTTATGAATATAACTATATATTATACTATTTAGAGTGCAATATATTTGCTTTTCGAAACTTATAATAATTTGTAACAAGAAAAAAAATTCGTGCTATATTATGGAATACTCTATCCATTAAGACTTTTAGATAAAAAATAAATAAAATTGTGCCGGATCCACAATTTTCACTCTAAATGATTTGCAAGCAACATCATTAACAATGAAGTCCCTTTCAAGTATAAAAGAGAGAGAGAGAGAGAGAGAGTACTTTTTTTTTTTTTCCAAAATTTGGCTGAAAATCTGAACATATAATCTAGCATTTCAAATAAATGGAAAGTTGAAAAGTGGTTATTTATTCCCTATACGGAGATGCAGAAAGAAATTGTGAAGGTGCAGAAAGTGTTGGAGTTCACTATTTGGGCTCAGAGTTCCTTGGGCAGTCCAACAAGAGGCCCAAGCCTGGAGAAGTAAGCGGCGAATACGACGTCGTGAGGAGCGGAGGGTTCTCCCGAAGCAAGATCGGGACAGACAGGGCATTTGAAAGAGAAGTATTGTTCCGATAAATCTGTTGCAGCGAACAAACAAAAGGGAAAGTATGATTAGCATTCTCACCCAGGTACGTCTTCCTCTACATTTAAATTTTCTGTTTTGTTTCAATTTAAAGGTGAGAACTTTAATGGTGGATTTGGGTTTGGAATAGGAACGGCTTCTGGGAGCTTCACTGGGAGTGGTATTGACGGGAGTGGTTGTGTTTGAGCAACGCAGATACATCTACGCTTCTATTTCCGAAAACCAATCTCAGGTTCTACTCGCTTTCCCCCTTCTTCCTTACCTTATTCCTATCTATTCAATTTATCTGATTGCGTAGACGGAATCACAGATACTAGATAGACCAAATGAATTCACATTGTTATTGTCTCTTGATTGAATAATTGTGCATAATGTGAAGTTTTCCGGTGAATAATTAATGATAATGAGACACAAGGTGCAGATAAGTTTTTTTTTTTTTTTTTATGAAGCCATGTATATGCATCCGCATCATAAATTATACTGGAAATTGATAAAATTTGTTATTATGGAACAAAACAGTGGATCAGAATTACCATCTAATTCAAACTTATCGAGTTATTTGTTATACTGGAATTACTTGAAAGAATTACCATCTAATTTAAACTCCACTTTCCTGACTTGCTCTATATTTGAAATACTGATCATTCAATCTATCGCGTATGGTCACCCTTGACTTGAAAATTTAAAGTTTGAATTAGATGTTTGGAGTTTGATTTGATACTTTTAAACTATAACCTTTTAGCTTTCACTCTCTACCAGGTCAGAGAACCTATATTTGGGAAAAAAACACGTTCTGAATTTGCTCATACATGGAACAAAACAGTGGATCAGACATTTGGACCTCTGATAAAGTTTCTCAGCTCACGTGGATGGTAGAAATGTTATGAGAAATTTATTTTAGTATTATCTCTTGTAATTGTGATATCAAAACATACCATACATGGCCTTATTTTTACATTGACATTTTAGATTTTTAAATGGTTGTGCACATGGACGGATCCGATGTGTTTGAACACCAATGTAATGTATCCTGCAATACTTGGGTGTTGCTTTAATATATGAATCAAGATACCTGATTTTTCTCACTTGCAGCACTACTGAATATTAGAATTTACTTATATTGTCCTTATGAATTAGCATTCCCTAGGTGCCTGTTGTCAATAAAAATGTAACTGTACTTAATGATTTATACACTAATAAGCAGTGTTTTGCTGTGATTATACCGCTTTGGTGTTTGGACAGTTTTCATGTTCAAGTTCGACGGGAAAGATATGTAAATGAATAAAACAACAGTTAAGAATTTGAATGGAAATTGACCACCTTTGTTGGGAAATTGACCACCTTTGTTGGGAAATTGATAAGAATATCAATATATCCTAAAGAATAAGTCATTTCGATGTTGTTTAACTTTGATTAAGGTACTTTGTGGAAATGTCTTCATTTATGAAATCTAGAAGTGAAACATGAAGATCTGTTTTTTTGTATGTTTCTTTTTTAAGAGTAATTTTAAATTTAGCTTTCTTTGTCAATAGAATAGTGGTAGAGGATTTTTTGTAGACTGCAGAAGATTGTATTCCTACGTGCCTGGTTGTCTGCTATATAGTTTACTGTACCAGCTGAGATTGGTCTGATTAAACGAATAGGATAAAATTTGGGTTTAGTCTCACAGACGAGAAGCCTCTCAAAACTCTGAATGTGTGTATCGTTTGTATGCTTGCAGTGGGTTCAGGATTCATGTTCGTAACTTATGTTTAGAGATGATAGGAACACCTTTTTTAACACTCCTTTCCAATACTTTCTCTTCTTGGGATCACATGAATTTCAACCAATTAGAATGTGTTGAAAGGAGATTTTAGAATGTAAGTTTTTAGCACTTTTTTCGTGTGTTTGATACTGTCCGGGTTCTGTGATAGACCTGCTATTTTGTGTCTGATCTTGCCTCGCATTGAATCTATCTTATTATTTTCAGTAGTTGGTAAGAAATTGGAAACACATGACTATAATAACTGTGAAAACATCCAAATTTGATATTAATCACTATGAAAACCGTACGTAGTTACATTGTTAATCATTAACAACTGGAAATGAAAATAGTGCTAAGAAATAAGAAAATGAGATACACATATGGTTAAGGATAAGGAAACAATTCTTGGGGAATTTAGGCAATGTAAAAGAGTATTTATGCCTTGTTCTAAGCTAGGTTTTGATGTGATTAGAAGAAAGCACATCAAGCATGAGATTGAACACTACTACTTGCTCGATTCATGTTGGCTTGGCGAGTGACCTTTACATAGTAGATTCCCATAGTTAAAAGCACAACAAAAGCAAAAACAGTGATAATGCCAGCTACACCCCCAGCTCCGATTTGTTTCCCACCTTTCTGCGTAGCTGAAGCTTTGTTTTGATATATTTGAGTGCCATCCACTTGAGCTGCTAGAGGCAGTGGTGAACATTTGGATGCTGTACATGAGTCTCTAGTCTGAGGCTTTTGGGCATTGGGATGAAAAAAATCGTATGCTGCTGGTGAAAAAGCTAGAGGGCTCTCATAAACAAGCCCATGAGGGGCCCTTTCTTGCCCTCTAGCAATAGAGAAAATTGCTAGAGAAAGGAGGAAGAGGAAGGACAAACCACTGGAACTCATGTTTCTCTGTTTTGTGTAGATCACTTGGAATCAGAGAAGGAGATAGCTTTTGGATAAAAATTGTAGGTGGTTGCCCTGGCTTTTATAAATGTGTTGAGGTTCTGAAGAAGTGGTTGTTCCCTGTACTAATTATAACAGAGGGGACATAATTGTGGATTTTGCTTTCAACAGACCCTAACCCCAAAATTGAAGCCTTTGCAATTCCCAAACTGCCCATGGCTATATGTTACACACGTACTTCAATGGCTGCACAATCACACCCCTTTAAAGATTGCCTTGATTGAAGCAGCAGTGGCATTACTGTCATAAGTGTTCTTATACAAACACAATCTATTGCTTTATTTTATAAGCTAGAGGTGGCTCTAAGAAAAATTATGCTTGTACTTGAGGAATAATGATGCCGATATCTTTATTGGGGGAGGAGGGAAGGGTAGATGGTAGAAGTATTAACTAAGTGAAGGGTCATCAATTTTATCCCACCATATGGAAAATTATCAACTTCTGAAAAAAATTGTGAGAAAATTATGTCACCTATGAATGGATTGTTCTATTATCGAAGTGAAGTCCTCACAGAAGAAAAAGGTCCACTCAAGCACTTGACAAAATAATTCTTATACTTGAGTATGAAGAAGAGTACTTATTTCTTCATGATTGTGCTTGAGTATCTTACTCTAATGCATAGAAATACAATACAGAGTAAGCACAAAGAAGGAACAAGTGGTTAAAATCATTAGAACACTAATTGGCATCGTTGCACAATTAGAGCACTAACCACCCATCTCAAGAGAATGAGAAAAATATGCATATGTGCATAGTATTCAATGCAACTGTGTATTTCAGCATGGCACTGTTAGGGTTCTCATACTTTATCATGAAAAAGTTGTGTACTTTGCTTTGTCTCAAAGTGGAAAACCAAAATTAATAATAGCATAAAATTAGCTTAGCTTAGAGGGGCAGCAAAGGGCTTGCTGGCCTGCCCCGTCACATTATTGCAAGGGCACAAAACGCATGGAAGAGTTTAATGCCAAATGCTTTGTGTTCTTCCTCAGCCACACACTATATGTGAAAATCAATAGTGATGTTAATTCAAAATCATCTCAGTTTTCATGCTTTCTCTCCTTTTCTGTGCCTCCTATTGTGACTCTCTTGTGGTAAATAAAATCACGAGTAAAAGTCTCACCTCCAATTTAAATCTTTTCATTCATGTACAGTTTTGGAAAGATCGCAATAAAACATTTGTAGCTCATATTTTATTACTAGATATATTAGAACCAATGAATGACATGTTGGAGTACTCAACTATGACTTGTTATATAGGTTTAAATGGCTTTTAGACATATACTCAACTAACTTTTAGACATTAAATGGTTTTTTTACAGGTTTAAATGGTTTTTAGACATATACTAAACTGACTTTTAGACATTAAATGGTTTTTTTACATTAAGAATCGTGAAAATAGTTAAAATAGAATACACAAAAAAACTACATCAAAAGTTTGTGAGCAAAAAAAAAAGTTGGTTTACTCCATACTTTCTTTGACGATTTCACATACTTTTTTAAGATTAATTAACTTGATCTATTATCTGTGAAAGTGAAGAAACAATTGGTTAACTCAGTTTTCATGAATAATACACATTAACAAAAAGTTCAGAAACTAACAAAAAGACGTGAGATTTTATGATAAATTAGTAAAATAATTAAAAAACTTTTAATTCGTAATAACTAAGAGGTAAATAATTTCTTAATCACCGTTAATGAAATTTATTTTAAAACTAAATTAATATTTATCCCACATTCCTAACACTGAAAATAATGTTTGTCACAAAATTCATCCATTGAATCTAAATGAAGTGGATGGTATATAAAAAAAAAACTGCGAATTGTGTACATTTTGTGAACCTTATCTTCACATAAAATATACAGATTCTTTGAGGAATGCTCTCAAGTTTTTAAATTGTTTTATTAATAAAGGTTTATGTAAAACAATCAAGTTCAATAGTTAAGGAATCACATTCTTTTAATACATTGTTTTAAATTATAGGATAATCTTTATATAAAAAACCACGCTCAATCCCAAACAGTTTAAGTTAAATAGAATAAATCCATACCAATAATGGATTATTATGTCAGGCCAAACGGGCTTTGGGCCGATTTCAGAGTGAAGCATTTTTTTTTATTTTAATAATTGCGTTTAGATGTATATTTTGTACTTCTTGAATTTTATCACTTAATTATCTTTTGCAAATTTTATCATTATATTTTTTTACACATTTTACCAACGTATAACATTTAATTTAAGATTTTTAATTATGAAAATTCGGATTCTTTCATAATTAAAATTACAATTCCAACATCAAAATTCATAAAATTTTAACAGAAACAAAAGTTTAATTATACATTTATTCTTTAGTTTGACTTTGGGCGATTTTAGTTTTTTTTTTTTTAATTAAGGCTTTGTTTGAATTGTACTGAGGAAAGGGAAACAAAAAAAAAAAGAGATAAAAAGTGGGAATTGAAGTTGTTTGGATTGAAAGGGAGTAAACGAATTTGAATGAAAAGAAAAATTTATAATAAATACGATAAAATTGTGTTATATAAATATTATTAATGTATCATTGGGTTAATTCTTTTAAGAGTGTGTAAATTACATTTAAATGGTGAATGATTATGTGGGAATAAGTATATAAATTGTAAAAGTATTTAGAAATATATAATCGGTGGGGTTTAAACGGGGTAAATAAAAGTTGTAATCAATAATAATAATAATAATGATAATAATAATAATAATAATAATAATAATAATAATAATAATAATAATACACTTAAAGTTAGATAAATAAAGTGTTGGCTATTATGTAGCTGTTTTATTAAATGTTTAGAATTTTTAAAAGCATCATAATATAATTTCAAGGTTCCATAAATTTTTAGTCTCCTACTTCAAAAGTATTTTGGTGCTTCCTTGATTGATATTAAAGAAATAAAAATAAAAATGACATTGATTGGTATAATTTTTTTAACTTTCGATAATCTCATAAGTTATTTTTATGAAATATAGCCATTATTTTTGTTTGAAGAATGATATTCAGCTTTTTTTTTTTTTAAATTCGTACAAAATGTAACTAATGATACAAAAATACCAAATATAACCATGGTCTTTGCTTAAAATTTGAGCATCATTTCTATACTTTCATTTTTATTGTCTCTGCGTTTAAATAATACAAATTTTATAATTTTAAACATTATTTTTTTTTTCTTGCTTCCAATTTTAAACAATAGGAACATGCATGAACAAATAGATGATCAGTTTATTGGGCTTATTGGGATTGGTTTGGTACAAAACACTGTAATTATTTAGTGCTTAAGCTTAATTTAGGTCCATTGACCAAAAAAGTTGGGCTTAAAGCTTGTGCCCACCATGTGTCCCCATCCCATCACATGAATTGATATATGAGTATAGACACCAAAAATATAAACTCATAATTACCGAAAAAAACAACAATAAAAACAAAGACGAGTAGAGTTGTATATATAAAATTGAAAAAAAAAAAAAACTAAATAACACAGGAAAATATCTAAAAAAAAACACCCCTTGATGAGTTACATATACTCACACCAAATTATATTGTTTTCCCATAATTACTTTTAAAAATATTCTACCATTGTAAACTGCATTTCTAGAATTTTAAGCATCATATATGATAAATCTATGGGTGTAACATTTGAGAATCATGTAGCTAGTTCGAGAAAGTTCAAAGTAACACGTTGGCTTAATATGATAATTACACAACTAATGGAACTTACAATACTAATTAATGAAAGCTCCATCAGTTGTTAATACGTCATAATCTTACTTTTTCTAAGATACTTAACTTAAGCACCATTCCATGATCATGATTGTTTCTCTAGAAAAATCTCAAATGTTCCGTCACCTTCATCTCTATAACCACGGATAATATGCTCTTCAGAATATAAAATATGCGGAAAACCCTCAACTTTTTTCTTTTCTTATTTACACTTTTTTTTAGTTTTTAGTGACTTCATAAAATAAGAAACGAATAACCCAAGCCTTTTTTTTTCTCATTTTTTTTCTCATTTTTTTTCTTTAATTTACAATTGTGTTATATGTTCTGACTAATCCAAGAAGCTTTTATTTTGCAGCAAAGAAAATGTTATAAATAATAGGTAAAAAAAGTGCCATGACAACACAAATTGTGCACGAAAAATAAAATTATCAAACAATTAACACATACCTAACTAATGAGAATCATGGAGACATTAAATAGGGTGAAGATAAGGTATATTAGCTCACCAATATATTATAACAAATGAGGGGTGCACTTGTAAGGAATCCAAAGTCATCTACCTAACATGTTTTACTTTATCTTTATTTCTTTTCCATTTTTTTTTTCTTTACTTAAATTATAGTGTCCCTAGCAACAACGATGAGTTCCAAAAGCAATCCAAAATTTAACGTCACATCCAATAACTACCACCACAAAAGCAGAGTTTTTAGATTATCTAATGAAGAGTCGAGCTTTTGGGTGGAATAGTGGTTTAGTTGTGATGCTCATTAAGCTCTTTCACCACTACAAGTTTGCATTAGTTTAATTAGGATTAGGATAAGCATTTGATTGAAGGTTCAAGAATCGCAACTCACGCAAATAGATGAATGTTAATCTCGTAAAGCTTAATTAGTAAGTACTTAAAGGACAATAATTTTGGCCTAATTCCAAAAGGGCACTTGTATAAAGAAGAAATTATACTTATATGTATGAAGCTTCCATTTTTTTTTCTTCTGTCCCTGAATTTGAATGCGACAATCATATATATATATAAGAAGCCAGAAACTTAATGATATTACTCAAGTCAAGGTACATTACATATATATGGATAATGATTAAGAAAAGATGAATACTTAATTATGAAGAGTAAAATGAGAAATGAAAAGGAACACTTGAGGGAATACATACAAGGAAGTTAAAAAGGGAAAAGACACAAAAGGGATACAAAATACACCCTTGGACACAAGCATGCTTATCTACAATTTGATGCCCCCCATATGGTTTTTCGATCTTATCCTCCAAACCCCACAACAGCAACAACTGTAGCTGATGAAAGGAAAAGACGAAAAGGCCTAAATTAGGAAGCTGCTGCAGAGACAAACTAGCACTCCTCAACATAGAAATTATTATTCTTGGTTGAAACACCATAGCCTTGTTGGAAATTAAGAAGCTAGAAAAGTAGCTTAATTATTAATTAATTAATTAATTAAGCATTGCTCCTGAATGATCCAAGTGCCTTGATAGCTGCCGCTCTAAGGATGTACTGGTGGTAGAATGCAGCCACTGCTGCTCCAACAATTGGTCCAACCCAGAAAATCCACTGCTCATAAAAAATCACCATAATTAATACACCACTATCAACATCCATAACAACATAAAAATATGTTTCATCTTTAAATATATATTATCTTAAATATATATGTATATACTTTTTAAAAAATTCTTTTTTGTTTTTTTACCTGATCATCCCAGATTTTGTCTTTGTTGTAGATTACAGCTGCTCCAAAACTCCTTGCTGGGTTAATGCCAGTGCCAGTAACTGGGATTGTGGCCAAGTGAACCATGAACACAGCAAAGCCAATGGGAAGGGGTGCTAGTACCTTCATATTCAAAAAGTGAGACCATGAATTAGTAATAAAGCTTAGCAACAGAAATTACTTTTTGTCACTAATTCTAGTATATACAAACTTTAGTGACAGTTTTTTAGAAATTGTTTTGTGACATAGATGCTTCTTACAGGAACATGGGAGTCCCTAGCGTTCCTCTTAGGGTCAGTGGCAGAGAAGACAGTGTAGACAAGAACGAAGGTACCAATGATCTCAGCACCCAAAGCAGTACCCTTGTTGTAGCCATCAGCAACAGAGTTAGCACCACCTCCATACCTGTTGTAGTAAGCCTTTTGGAAGCCCTTGGCCAGTCCAGTGCCGCAGATAGCACCAGCACACTGTGCTACCATGTACAACAACGCCCTTATCAACGACACCTTGCGTCCTAGGAACAGCCCGAAAGTCACAGCCGGGTTTATGTGTCCTCCTACAACACCAAATCAAAAAACATGTTACATAGTTTCTTGTTGCATGCATATTCACACACGTTCCTTCTCCAATATCCAACCAAACCAACAAAAAGAACCACGAATATTACAATTACATATTCAACAAGATTTTACGAAACAATTTTAACCTATTTTTAGTCAACTTTTTTACCTTCTAACTAGTAGTATGGTGTGTTTATGGTTTATAGAATGGTTCTTTTGTCACCCATATGAGATATTTACTGTGTGAGCACATACAAAAGTTGTCCAGTTTTTTTCATGTACAAAGGTTCAAACTTGAAACCTTAGAAGAGCAAAATTTGGTGTTAAACTAAAAGGGGTGAGAGATATATATATATATATAATATACCTGAAATACCGGCAGTGCAGTAAACAAGGATGAAGATCATGCCACCAAAGGCCCAAGCGATGCCCAAAATGCCAACCCCATCACATTCGGTGCCACCAACGGTGGTATCAGTCTGTCTTTTGTAGCCTATAATGGTTAGCACAGTGACATAGAGGAAGAGAAGGGTAGCTATGAACTCAGCGATAAGGGCTCTATAGAAGGACCACTGTGTAAGCTCTTCGGGGTCGAACAAGGGTGCTGGAGGAGGGTCCTGATAGTCTTTGGCGGAGTATTCTCCTTGCTCTTGAACCTCAACATCTTTAGCCATTTCTCAAGCTTCAATCACTACTATAGCTAGTTTAACTGTGTGTGATATGGTTTGTGCCAAAGTGTAGTGGAAAGAGGTGGTATTTAAGTAACAAAAGAAAGAGAGAGAGAATGGTAATGAATGGAATAATTAAACTATTTGCTTTGTTTTTTGTCTATGGACAATGACATGATTAACATAGTTTTTTGCCGCCCCTCTTAGCTTGATTTCGCTTGCATGGCCCCACTCCATTGCAACGGCACTTCTTCATATCATATACATACATAGCATGTGTACCATACACATATATAAATATATGTATATATGTGTGTGTGGCCATGGCCCAGTGTGATCTAAAAGGTTTCTTCTGTATCAACGGCTACATGTGGTTAAGTATGGGAAAGTGTGCAAATTGCAAGATTGCATTGCTGTGTAATGCAGTAGATAAAAGGAATTATTAGAAGGGCAAATTAAACAGAAACAGTAGGGGTCTACTATATACAGTTTTTGCTGCCCTGTCTCTCACAAGTTTGGCTGAGGATGATTAATAACTATGGTCCCTTATGGGTCCTCCTTAGTCCTTGTTATGTTCTTTCTTTAGGGCATTATAATTTATTTCATTACAAATAATCCTGTTAAAATAGAATGAAATCACTGTGATCATAATTTTTGTTTTGATATGAATTATTTTAATCTATTGAATCAGAACATGTTAATAGTTGGATTGTACATGGTGATTATCTTAGAATGTGAATATGCATGATATTGTATTCAAGTGTTTATAAAATATAAATATTTAAAACTTAAATTTGAGATTGTTAAAATTGTAACAATTTAAAATTAATTTATCTATCACTCTCTATATATATATATATATATATATATATATATATATATATATATATATATATATATATAATAATGATAATTCTTATTTCCAGCTATTTAAGTCCTTCTTGTTAGCTTCATTGCACATGGGAGAAAACAAATAAAGACAACAATTTTCAAGTGTACATTGTTATTTATTTCGATTGGTCAGTTCTTATTGAATGTATAGATCAATGTATTTAAGCCTCTCAGTTACGTACACAAATAGATATAATGATTTTTTTGTATATATTGTATTGATTTTGGAATGTGTGTCCATTTAAAGCAAAATATTAATTGTAAAATTCCGTTATAAATATGTATAAAATGCCTTTAGGTTCAAGTAGCTTTTTATATTTATTAAACAGGCTATTTTATAAGTGCTTATATTTGTTAAAAGAAATTCTATCTCACTATGCAGATAACTTTTTTTAATCTTGAATGATTATATCGTTTCATAACATTGTTATGAGGCTCTTACTTTTGTTGTTAATTGTATTTAATTACTTTTAAGTTCGCTCTCAATAATTTTTGGAAAAAATATTCATTGAATAAATTTAGTAAGAAATTAAAATCTTAAGGACCTAATTATACGATTTAGATGACATGAACATATACCTACTTGTGTTTTATTGAAAACAAAAACAAAATACTTAAAAATAATTCAAGTTAAACATGTTAGAACTTATTAACATTTAATTAAGTGAGAGAGATGTCAAATTATGTTTGGGAGAGAGAAAAAGAGAACTAGCTGATTTGATACATCAAAAGATGTTGTTGTAACTTTCTCTTTAAAAACTATAATTCTCTAGACTAGGAAGTTGCATTTTAATTACCAAAAGTTTTTTTTAAAGAAAAAATATTGACTAAACAGCCGTTGAACTTCAGTTTGAAGTGAAGCATGAGAATTAGTGGCTAAGAAATATTAGCATAAAAAAATAGCAAGAGATTAAGATATATTATCCTGAAAAGAATAGAAAGTTAAGAATAATTATTTTCTGTACTGCAATTATTATGAATCTATAAAAAATTAGAGTAGAGGTAGTTGGTATCTTTGTTGGATGATGAAGACATGTGGGAAGAACTTATCTGGACATACCTAAAATCAAATAGATTTTGAGCACAGTGAGGATCCAAGTGATCCTCACCACAAAATTCATTATAAAATATACCAATTAATTGAGCAGTTAATTAAATCTTATGTCATAACTATTATTATTCCAAGTTAGTGGCTAATATTGTCCTTCAGACCCACACACCTTCACCAATATAAACATAAACATTAATAATATGCAAATTATTTGACCTAAATTGATAAACTGTTGAAAGAAAACTCCAACAAAAAGGACCCTGCCCTTGTAATCTAGCTTTGTTTTTCTCTTGTAAAATTTCTAAAAATGTAAAATACTCTAAAAAAATATGCACCCACAAATAAACAAATCGATTCATTAGCTAAAGTTCAAAAATTTAAGCCCTAATTAATTAGGGCAAGTTAGAATTATTGAACCCTAACTTGAAGACGATTGATTATATATTATAGTACACATGTACAGTGATAGATGCCAGGCTTGATGACTTGTTGTATGGGACCAAATTTGGTTGGTCCTCTTTACAGGGTAGCTAGGATTAGAAATACATAGTGGACTTAATTTTCCAACCACCCTGCTATAACATGAACATGGACCAGCAAATATATATTAACAACTTGTAAGTTGTGATGATGAGAGTTAGAGGGAAAAAGGGTGAAGATGATGAGGATGGTGATGGTGAGAATTGACATGTATGCCACCCCACCTCTAATTCTGTGCATGTTCAGATTAATCTCATTGTTTTACTCATGTATGTGCATGATTATTTGATAATGAATTTTAATGAGGGAATTGTGAACAATATTTTAGATATTGATATTGGTTTTCAAATATCAAAATATGATTTTGTGGCTGGAAGAGTGGATATTAAAAAAAACATTTTTATTTTGGTTTGTGTGTGTAACCTGAGATTTGAGAATGACTATTTCACTGGACGGTGGCTGCTTCCAAAGTTCTAAAATTTTAAACTGAAATTCCATGACCTCAGCTTTTCACTTTAGCAGCAGAAGTTGTTTTGGCCTGTGCATCAGATATAGACGTTTGTTTCTGTTTCTTTTAAGAGTGTGTTTAGTTAGAGTGATTTTAGGTAATTTATTCTTTAAGACGATGAATTTGGGTTTCGGTAAATGATGATTATTTAGTTAATCTAATTTAAGAAGATGAATCAGAGAAAATTTGTAAAATGACATCTTGATTCATGTAAAAAGATTTAGAAAGATAAAATTAGAAATTATAAAATAATCCAAATGAAGTAAAAATTACTAAATATTCTTATAAGTGAGTGATATGATAACTTTAAAATAAAATAAATATAACAAAATATTTATTTTGAAATATTAATACATGATTAAAATAAAAAATATTTAATAAAAAAATACAAATATATATATATTAAAAAGAGAGCTTGTTCTGGTACTCATAATAATTCTCATACATATATTAATCTTACATGAGAATTTGAGATCAGAAATTAAGGTGAACGTCAGTTAAATATTTTTTCTCTCTTTTAGATTCAGAAACGTCTATTTTAAAAATAAAATCATGATAAATATTTTAAATTCTAAAATAAATAATATCTCATATAACAATAACATTAAACATAAAAGAAAATAAAACATATACAAAATTAAAAAAAAAAATCATTTCAATTTTGAGTATATCACTTCACATGACGTTTGTGATAACTAAGACCACAAAAGAGAAGTAAAGATTGAGAAAGTATCTCTCACTGCATTCAAATTTGTTACAAAAGAAGAAAAGCATGAGAATGAGATAAGATTTGTCTTCTTTTGCTTCTCTCAACAAAGAAAAAGAATCATTCGAAAAGCCAAAGTATGAGAAATGAAACGCTGGCACATCTTCCGAACCTTCTTCAATTACTATCAGCTGCTATTTACACCATGTTTTTCTTCTTCTTACTGTCTGCTTAAAAATGTACATAAATACTGTTCAAGGAAATTGAGTTTCGTTTAGATTTTTGAGTTTCGTTTAGATTTGAGAGAAATGTTTTAATAAAATATAAAAATAGTTATACTTGCCCGTATCCCATAAACTTCATATAACTCAGATGAAATGAATTAATTATCCATAGAATTGGTTGGTATCACTAATAAATTGGCTATCTATGTACAATATAATATAAATAATAATAAATAAGTTGTTAGGTAACTAATATAGCTTTATTTATTTTTTATATTTGAAAAATGACTCTAAAAATTTATGTAATCATATATTTATCAGAAGTTGGAGGATTATTTTCTTTTTAGTGTTCTTTTACACCCATTATTTTTATATTTTTTTTTTGTTAACTTCAATATTGAGGTGTCATGGGTAAGTGAATGATATAATCAACACCTATGAGAGCTGCAAAAGAAAATAAATACTCATAAATGAGTTATATGATGATATAATCACTTGAAAATATAAAAAGAAAATGAGTTTTACCTTAACCTTGAAAATGAGTTATATAATATATCTACTTAAAAACAAGTCTTATCTATTCAAAAATGAATATTAACTAATAAATGATACAATAAAATCACTTAAAAATAGGTGTTAGCCATTAAAAAATATACTTACCTCGAAAATAAGTTATAAGATATATCCACTAAACAAGTGTTTATCTACTTGAAGATTAGTCTTAACTTGAAAATAAATTATAAACACTTGAAAAAATTATTAAAAACTTAGAAATGATTTTAATCTTCAACAAAGTATACGATAGAACAAGTCATGGAAAAAATATATTACTCGAAGATAAGGTACAGTTCTCATAAATGAATCATAACTTACTTTAAAAAAGAAATTTTGCAAAAAAACTGTGTAAGTATTTTGGAACTTGTTTCTAACAAGTTCTGGAACAAGTATGCTTAACTTGATTTTTTAACAATTACTGTTCACAAGTTTAGGTTTTGATTACAACAAAGTTTCTACTTAGTTTAAATCAAATTAGACACAGAAGAAACAAAACAGAAGAACGAAACTTAAACAAATTTTTCATAGCAATACAAAAAGAAAAATTACAAAGGAATGGATTGAATTATCTATCAAACAAATCATTCTTGACCAATACAATTTTTTTAGTACCAACAGATTCTTCAATCTCCTCCTAAAGCCTACAAGCACTCTTCTCACCCACTTTTTGTTGAGCCTCTTTAAAGCTCAGCCAATTAGCCCTCTCTTCACAATATAATAAATGGGTTATCTTTTGTAATACCCAGTATAATATAAGTTGTAACAAATCCCACTTTGGTTAATAGTGTATCTTTATTCATGTCTTATATTCCAAAAAAACATACAAAAGGTCTTTATAATCATATCTTCACAATAACAATTAATGATCGCTCATACTGTTATTTAACACTCATTATTTTTATATGTTTTTATTTACTTAAGCAAAATAACATTATTTGCAACACAACATCATTTGCAAGTAAATTTTCATTTGGTTCTTTTCCATACTTCATTAGTATAAAGTTTCTTTGTAATCAGAATTCACAACTTAAGTTATACAGTTTGAAGTTCCAACTTCAATAACGGCTCAATCAGATACATCCAAATCCAGTTAAAAACAATATTAGAGCAAATTCTTCCTCTTACATGCTTTCTTCCGGCAGCTTTATAAGAAAAGTAAAAATATCATTTTATCCTCTTCATCTTCTTTTTCTACTTTTCATTTTTTTTCATCGTCTTTATCTCCTCTTTACCTTTTTAATCTTTTCAGTTGAATTTCCTTATTTTAAATTATGTAATCTAAAATGTAAAAAATCGTATTATGAATTATATAATTTAGAATTATAATTTTATCTTAAAATTTGAAATAAAAAAAATATACATTTCAGATTATATATTTCAAAATATAAATTTTAAAAAATATTTTAATATTTTTAAAAGTACAGATATGTAAGAAGAAAAGCATGGAGGTGCACGAAGAAGTACCCAATATTGGCAGGCAATGTGAAGACCAAAATATTTAGGCCCAGCTATTTGGACAATTAAACACAAAGGCCCAGTTCACCAACAAAGACTTACCACTGACGGATTCTTCCTGCCGCTCCATAATTTTAAGTATTACAATTTTAGTCATGAAAAAAAATCAAAATATTCTTAATATTAGAGAAATAGGTTAAAGACAGAGAAGAAGACAACGTGAAAATACAATCTTCACTGCAAGGTTTGTAAAGGTATAAGGTTGTGGCTACCAAAGACCACAGTGAAAGAATGTTCACAATTAGCAATAATAGAAATTTTTCAATGAATTAGAAATTATACAATCTATAAGTCTGAAATGAAATAAATGAGTTGCGGATTACATAATTTACAATTTATTTAAAAAATCATTCGTGTTTTGTCGAATGATTTACAGATTACATAATCTGCAATTCATTTAAATTTTAAAAATAAATTATGAATTAGGTATTCTGCAATTTGATTTTTTGAATGAATTACCGTTGCAAGTTTACAGTAGAAAAGAGCAAGGAGCACGAGGTGGAACAGGTGCAAGATGTGAAAGAGGTAGAAGAGATGAAAGAGGTAAAGGAGGAGCACGAAAGGTGGAGGTTAAAAGGTTTAGGATTTCAGTTAATAGGATAAAAGATAAGATTGGTTTAATGTATCTTTTTAAAGGATAAAAATGTAATTTCACATTTATTATGGAGGTGCAGGAAGATATTATGGAGAGGTGCAGCAATAAGCAGTCCTTACCACTGCCCAACTATTAGGTGCACTAGGCAATGCTATTTTTTCATCTGTTTTGCTATGCAACAAAACATGCACACTATAAGCAGAAAGAAAACCTAAAAGTAATGCTACACAATTCCAAGAGAAAACATTTTCCAACATGACCCATTACTAATAAACCGAATTTATTTTAGTAAAGGTATGAAGTTTACTAAATTAGTAACAGTGCCAAGTTTTATAAAATTTACATACAATCACGTAAAAATTATATAAAAAACCCTAAAAATCCAGGTGAATATATTTACATTGAAAATTATGTTAAAGATGTATCAAACCAAAACATTTCCGATTCAAGATATATATTAAATTTTACACTTATATAAAATTTCAATTCAAACCTTCATATCACCGCGCGTGAAACCATCACGAAGTATATTTATAAACTTTTAATAAACATCTCCAATAAACAAAAATAAAATAAACAACTATATAAACTAAAAGTAAATTATATAAACTAATATAAAAAAAAAAACATTGTAAAAAAGCTTTAACGATCAATTCCCAAAATTTTAAGAAAATAAACCTACTTAAAAAAACGTATACTTTTGTCGGACAACAATTGAACATCCATAGATTAAAATATGTGCATAATTCATTTCTTTGAGCTATCTTCGATTAATTTCCCTAAATCTGATTTTCACAATAAACAAACTATTCGAGCTTTGAGTTTCTAAATTTAATTACGAATAAACTATAAATTATTTCAGACAAATCCTCGGATTTCAACGAAACCAATCAAAATTTCAACTATTTAAATTCTATTGTTTATTTATTATCTGTTTCAAATATACTGCGGAGGAAAAATATAAAAAGATCACAAATGTCCACTGCGTCATTACCCAACCTGAAGAAACTTAAACTACTTCGATTAACATCAGTTTTTAAGTTATGACCTTTTTTTTTTTCATTTCCATTTCGTCCACAGGGATTAAATTAATTTTATACAAATAAAGACATTATACTCAACATAATGAACATAGTTTCTGAACCACTGCGTTACGGTACCATGGAAGCAAGCAGATACTGTCGTACATACATACTATTTGAACAGTTAAAAGGTAATTAAATAATAACATGCATCTTGAGATTTCAGTATAAAATTAAATAATATTAAACTCAACACAAATTGATAAAAAAAAAAAAAACTCATCATATTTAGTAAGTCAAACAAAGTCTGCATAAATTTTGTTACTAACATATCTAAAAAACAGTGGAACACTGTTTTATAGAAACCATAAGTTGATTTAAGTTTCTTCTCAAATCCAAACATCGGAACCCTTGTGGTTATGATTTAAGTTTTTACCACCATCAACTGCTAGATTAGATTGAAACGCAGTTAACAATTGCTCAAGATTAACACATTCTTCCACAAGGATAAGCCATTTCAATTCGTTGAGACCCTAGGCAACTTTAGATCGAAAGACAAGCAAAGCCTTCAATATTGATATCATATTGCACCCTTACATTCACACATACAACAAACTTCAACCAAGATCCAGAAAAACTACACGTTAGTGGACAAGACAACTACACAGATCATAGTACATTTACATTAACAAATAGTAAAAAGTCTGCAAATTCATATGAAAACGTCATTTTTTTGTGTGTATTAAGAAAACTTAAAAGTATAAAAAAGCATGCAGTCACAACTTGTATAAAGGATCCATGTATAGGGGGAACGCATGACGCAAGGCATCTATACTCAGTAAACAATCAAACTAGTCAAAAGTACTAAACCAATTTCTTACTAAACCAATCAAACTCATTCTTAATGCATGTTTATTCACACGATATCAGGAGCAAGATGCAATGCAACAATGTTAATGAACAAACTGAGTATACAGTAAGAAGGTACAAACAAAGGCTTCTGAGCAGAAAATGGACATTTAAACAGCAAATATCAACCAAACACTATAAAATCTTAAGTCCAAATGCCATAAATTTAACGACTAACTGTCAGGAAAAACATCACTCAACATTCATAACATAAAAATCAGATATAAAGAACCAATTCTGACATCTTAAGAAATTCATTATGTTCAATGCTGATTGAGCAACATCCAATGTTACTTAAAACTGGACACTAAAATAACCTGATATGGAATGAAGAGCATTTCGCAATGTTTGCACAAACCATACACTTACACAATTCTCAAAATAAACACAATTAAATTAGTCAACAGGAAAATGGTGAGTTTCTACGCATCCCAGTAGAACTTATCCTATCTGCACGTGATAAAATGCTTTAGGAAACTCATTGGCTAAGACTATCATTAAGCATTTTCAATGTTAACTTATCTAAAACAGAAAATCAATTCATCAAACAACTCATTCCAATTACTCAAATAAAAAAAATAGAATGACTGCAAACAAAGCAAATACGACACAATCAATTGCCCAAGTAATTAATTACCGGAATAATGAACAGTATAATTAAACCTACAAGTACATCCCAATCAACACTCATTTCAAGGTGTTAAAAAGAAAAATTCAACACGAATTCCAACTTACCTAATGAATACCAGCAGACCAAACAAAGGAAAATATACGCAAAATAAACTACAATCCATTGACAAAATTATATCGAAAAACATATCATTTTATGAGCAGAAGTAAACTAATAAGCCCATGATAAATCTCTCGAAACCATCTAAATTATCCAAAACATTAAATAAACTTAAACAAAAAGTTCAATAGTTGCCCCAAATTTATATAATAAAAAGAAACACGAAACAAACAGAGGTAAGAGAAAAAGAGTAACAAAGCCTTCTTCCTCCTCAATCAAGAGGGACCTCAACATCACCATCGGTGATCTCCTGCTGCAAGTCTTTAGGATCCTTTCCATCAACGGTGCATCCCACGGAGACGCAAGTCCCGAGAATCTCCTTAATCGACCCGCTAAGGTCCTTCGCCATTGACCTCGGCCTCATAATCCTAGCGATCTCGATGACGTCATCGAGCGAGATATTTCCGTTATGCTTAATGTTTTTGGTCTTCTTCCTGTCGCGCTCGGGCTCCTTCAGGGCCTTGATGACTAGCGCCGCCGCAGAGGGAACCACCGTGACTTTGGCCTGACGGTTCTGCACGGTGAGCTTGACGGTGACTCTGAGACCCTTCCAGTCCTTGGCGGTTTCCTTAGCGATGTCTTCTCCGATCTTTTTGGGAGAGAGACCGAGGGGACCGATCTTAGGAGCGAGCGAACTCGCCGCGCCGACCTCGCCACCGGTGACCCGGACGAAGACGTCGACGACCTGGGATGGATCGAACTTCGGCGGCATTGTGTTGCAGTGATGGAAGAGGAAGAAAGAGTGTTAGGGTTTGCGAGTGAGAATGAGGCGAAGCAGAGAGAAGAGAAACTAAGAGTGGGTTATATATATAAGGTATAATGGGAATTAGGGTTTTTGAAGGTCCATTTTGCACTCGCAGTAAGGACCAATTTTGTAACTAGCACTGGAATTTCTGAGATGCAAGTAAGGATAAATCAGTCTTTTACTCTACGGCACTTTCATTTTGGTCCACTCAAAAAGTGGGCTTTTTTTTTTATTGACAAATTGGACTCTATTTTTAACCCTACCGTATATTGTTCCAATCCTACTACTTACACTCCCCTTTTTTCTAAAAGAAACTCCCTCTCAATTCTTTTATTTAATATTAAGATAGTATTTTTACTTTTATTTGCTCTCTTTTGTTTATGTAGGGGAAAGTAACTTAAAAATGTTAAGAAAATAATTTTTTTAAGGAAAATACTGTGAAAAATGTTAAGAAAACAGAATATATTATGGAAAGTGCATCCTAGTATGTGAAAGAGATCAAAATGTTTTTCGGGAGATTTTTTAAAAATACTTCTTTTATGCTTGAAAAGTGGTTTATAGAACACTTTTTATATTTTTCATGTTAATAAAATATTCAAAATGTTAATAAAATTGTGCCTTCAAAGCATGTTCGGAAATATATATATATTCTTAAAAGTATTCTCTCAAATATTAAGAAAAAAGAGTGTATAATAAAATATGTTTTCAATGGCAAATAAAGCATTCTAAAAAGAATTATAAACTTTTTTTTTCCTTCTTTTTTAAATTTCATAATATATTTTTTAAAACACGATTTTGTTTCCTTAATATTTCAAACGGTATTTTCCAAGACATTAAATTTAATTATATTGTGTAAAACACTGTTCAAGATGCACCAAATGCAAATAAAAGGAGAATCCTTCTTCCTGCACTTCCATTACTTTATTCTGTCAAAATATTAAAAATATCATTTATAAATTGTATAATTTAAAATATAAAAAAATATCTTCAAGATTATATTTTGAATTATATAAATTTGTACAATCTAAATCATATTTTTCATTTTAAATTATATAATTTAAAATATATTTTTTATTTTAAATTGTATAATCTAAAATATAGAAAAAAAATTACATTTATTTAATTTTTTTGAAAGGTTTAATAATTAATTTGATGTGTGTCTATAAAGGTTGTGTGTCTATAAAAGTGTAGGAAGAATGCGTCTAAAACGGGTGTAGACAGTAAATGAAATAGCAAGAGCGTATTTGTTGCACTTGGGCTAAAATATTCTCTTCGTGGATTCTTTTTATTTTTATTAATATTTTAATCCTTTATTCTAACTTTCACTTGCTTTTGTTTTATACATTTTATAATTTTCTTGCCTCCATTTTTATATCGAAATTCAGAATTGGGGTATTCTGATATTAGACACATGTAAAATAATCATCATTTTTAATAATAAAAAGGAAAATTATAATAAAAAGCAATTACATATTCACATATAAAATTTTTATGCAAATATTATAATACTAAACTCTTAAATAGAACAATATGTAATCATGTATTCAAATCCTGATTTGAATCCTAGCAAATTACCTCCTCAAAGTCAAAATGAAAATTTGAAAATTTATCATTAAATTCACTTTTTTTTCTTGGTGGAATATAATGTAGAGAACATTATGAAAATGTGATACATACTATGTGTATTCTTTGCATTTCATTTTAAGTTGGTTGGAAATATTTTAAGTTATTTGGTAGATATAATGTTTGAATTATAAACTAAAAATATAATTGACTTTAAACAAATAAAAACTATGATACTTAAAAAGTAATTTGCAAAAATAAAATTAAATCACTCAAAAATGTTTTTACCCATAATTTAATTCAAATTGTTTAAGAGTGAAGTTGTATGAGTTTGATTTAACATATATATATATATATATATATATATATATATATATAAAATACTTTTTTAGTAGAATAAGTATCATGTCTTTAATTGGTTTTACTAGTCAAATGCTTATCCATATAAATGATTCCATTTATTATTATTTATTGCTCTATGTTATGGTTACTGGGGAAAAAGAAAGAACACATCATGATGTTATATGCTCTTTATTATTATTTTATTGTAATCATCAGTCATGATAAGTTCTCTTTGGTGTTGGTATAAAACAAAAACACTTGTATGGTTATGCATGGTGAGTCGCAATTTTGGGGACCCCTAAAAGTGGCATGAATGAAGTGTTCTATTCAGTGCTTTACTGTATATTTTGTGTTGTGAGAGAGATGGATAAAGAGCCAAAACTAAGTTCTATTGACAAAAGAGATAGAATTGTAAGCCCCTTTCATTTTTGGAAGGAATGGGGAAAGAGGAATAGTAAAGGAAGAGGAAAATCAAAATCAAAATTAATTATATGACAAAAAAACTAAAATAAATAAATAAAAAGTAAAAAAGGTAAAACGATATATATATATATATATATATATATGTATATATTAATTTTTATTAAAATAATGATAATTTATTATATTTTAAATATATTTAAAAATGATAATATCTTGAATTTTTTTTCAAAGTATCCGAAAGAAGAATTTGATGAATAATCTTAATACGTAGGTTGACATACAAAATCCAACATTTAAAAATAATTAAAAAGAATAAAAAAATGAAATATACTTTAATGTGTTGAATAGTTATAAAAATTTTGATGAGTACTAGAATGTAAGTTTTAAAGTTAAAAAAGAATAACAATATTTTAAATAAAAATATACTAGTATAAAAATGTGAAATTATGCTGTTTATTTATAATACTATTTTTTAAAATATTTTAATGATTGTTTAAGTTAATTATAGGAATAATTAATGTATACAGTCTTTTATTTGATGGTATTAGAATGTGTCTATCTCGCTATAGACTTTTGTGTTAAACTTTTATCTTATTTGTGAATTTTCTATCCTCTTATGTGAGAGTGGATTAAGAAGTATTTATAAATAGTTATTAAAAGAAGTAAGGTCAAAATCAAAGAAAAGATGGAAAAAGTAGGAATAAGGTTTTGCATGTACAAACTCAATGTTAATTTGTAAGTCTCACGTATTAAAGAAATAAGTTCACAACTTATCCCTTTCTGGCTTTTTTTTTTCATTTTCGTATACTTTTTTATAATAATGTTTAAAATAGGCAAAAAAATATTTATTTATTAGATATAGATTTTACATTAAAAAATCTTTTAATAAAGATATTATTGGTCAAATACAAATGACATGACGATTTTAATTAAAAACATTAATTAAAATATCTTATTACTTCCTAAACTCATAAATTTGTAACCATTTTTCTTTTATTTGATACTATAATTTTTACATTTAACAATTAAAAAAATAATTAAATAATAAAAATTAACAAAATTTTAACAGAATAATTAAGACAAACAAATTTATTTTAATTTAAAACTAAATAATATAATGATTATAAGAAGAAGAATTATTTTAATTAAATCCATATGAATTTAATTTAAATAATAATAATAATAATTTAATGATTATTTTTAAGAAATAATAATAATAGTAATAATATCCTAAAAAATTAATTAAAATAATAATAATAATGATTATAATAATAATAATAACAATATAATAAATTTTATAAATAAATAAAATAATATTTAAATAATATAATATTTATCATTAGTGTTTCACCTATCAGAAAGGAACCATGAACATACACTCTAAATATTATAGTATGAACTATTTATCAAATTATAATAAACTATCATTGATAAATAATTGATATTATATTATTAAATTTTATTTTTTTTTTTGTTTATAAAAATTATTATATTATAATTATAATAATCATTATTATTGTTATTATTTTAATTAAAATTGTTAGAATATTATTACTATTATTATTATCATTTCTTTGAAAATAATTATTAAATAATCATTATTATTATTATTTAAATTAAATTCATATAAATTTAATTAAAATAATTCTTATTCTTCTTATTATTGTCATTATATTATTTTAGTTTAAATTAAAATAAATTTGTTTGTCTTAATTGTTTTCTTATAGTTTTATTAATTATTATCATTTAATTATTTTTTTAAATGTTAAACGTAATAAATATAGTGTGAAATAAAAATGAAAAATAGTTACAGAAAAATGAGTGTAGGAATGAATGAGATTTTAATTAATGTCTTTAATTCAAAACACAATATTCACTTGTATTTGATCAGCCTAAAATCATATTTTCATTGAAGAATTTTTTAATATAAAATCCTATCTAGCTTCCAGAATTTACCCATTTTAATAAATAAATATTTTTTTGCCCATTTTAGATATTATTATGAAAAAAGTACACAAAAATGAAAAAAAACGTCACTTTCCATAAAACACATATAAGTGAAGTTGTGACGTTCTTAATTATTTATATATATATATATTAGTTTAGGTGAAATTGTAAAAAAGATATTAGTAGAAGTAAAATACAATGTAACTATAAATAAAAAAATATTTAATTCTACGATCCAGTACATTTTTATTAAATAAATTTATTACTTTTATTCTATATCCATATACTATAAGCTTCCTATGAAGCTTCTTTGAGCATATTTGATAAGTTTATATAAAAAAAATGAATAAGTGAGGTATACTTATTTTAAAATAATATAGTACTAAAAAAATTAGTTCATCAAACGATAAATTGCAAAGAGTATGTATTACTTAATTTAAGCAGTAAACAAAATCTTGCTTTTTTTTGTTTTTAGGAGAATTTTTAGAAAATTATACTCTAATATTAAAATATCATCATAAGTAATATCCAAAATAAATAGTTGGGATAAATAAATAATTACAACACCACTTTCTAACCACCAAAATAATATCTTTTAGTTATTTAAATTTAAATTCGTAAGGATCAAATCCTTCACTTGCATATATTTCAATAAAGTACATTATGATTATAAGACTCATCCACAAAATAGAACTAAAACACATAAGTGCAGTATAATCAAAAACCACTTTATATAAAGATCAATAAATGTTTCTTAAGGGGTGAGGTTTAGGGGTACCTCACCAAAATATAAAAATAGATATTATATGTACCAATATCTCTTTTTCCTTATCTTGAAAGTTTAGAGCAGAATCTTCTTTTTTATCTCTTTCCCAAGTTTTTTTTCTTAAGTATTTTTCTTTTGTTTTTTGTGTGTTCTGCACAATCTCAAATTCTCTATTTATAAAGGGTTGGTACTCATTTTCTATGGTTTAATTTTAATTATATAATTATGATTTAATTGGATTCTAAGAATTTAGTTTTACTTTAGATGATATAAGTAGTGAAATAAAAGTTGATGTGACAATAATAAATATTGAGAAGTAGAGTCCACTTAGTTATTCCTTATAAAAATTAAATGTTCATAGATATTTATCTTTTGAAGTTTTATCTCTTTAAGAGATAAGTTATTTACTCTTTTCATGAAATTATTTCTCAACTCTTTTATGTAGTCTAAATGATAGATTTTATATATAGAACATTTTAATTAATTGTGACAGTATTATGGCATCAAACGATAGATTATAACATCAAACCAATAGGTGATAGACTGTGACATCAACTGATAAACAATATAGTATGACATCGTACCATAGACAATAGACTATGAAATTAAGACAATAGACTATGAAATTAAGCGATAAACAATAAAACATAACATTAAATGATAGACAAATTACATCATTTATTTCATTTTTTTACCTTTAAAACAATATAATTAAAATATAATTTATATAACTGCAAATTGTATTAGATTATTTGAAAGTATAAGAGATAGTATATGCTTCTAATAAATTATTAGTTGGTATTTAGAAATGTATTATATTATATGTAGGTGTACACATATATTTAAGTATGATCATACTACATATTTTGAGATGTTACAAAACTTATAAACACAACTTTGATTAAGAATACATATTTTGTGATATTTTTTGAAAAAAGTGCAAGTTTTCCTGTTCATTCAAAAAGTTTTTTCTATTGAAGTGGTGACTCTTTCCTTCTTGCTTATCCTTTGTAATGCTTAGAGGCTATAAGTTCAACCAGCTTTTGGGAGAAACAAGTTTAAGTATTCAAGCTTCTAAGAAAGAAGTCAAAACTTCCACTCAACTTTGCTTTCAGAAGAAACCTCTTTCGAGTAAGAATCAATTCGTTCAATTCTTAGTTATTTTCTTTCATTGTTTTTCTACATTATGACTTATTTTTTTCACTATTATGAAAAACAATACTAACAACTCTTATCACCTTTAACATATAATAACATCTCCCAAAATCGTATTTATTGTCAAACCTAACCTTACATTCCACTAACCATATACAACCAATAACATATAAAAAATATTCTCATTTCACAAAGAAATATATAAAAAAAAAAACTTTTAGTGAATCTCAGTCCCTACTTTTTAAGACAACTAAAATTTTTCCATAATTCAAATAAGGATTATACTCAATCTCTCTCATATTTCACAACCTTCTTTAAGCATCAATAATACTAAAATATTGTTTCAAGAACCAAAATGCTAAGTTATCATAAGAATCACACTTCCACAAGGTTTTTTCAATATTATGTTCATGATGGCTTCATAATTCCTTCCAAAACTTGAATCCTTCTTCCATCTCCGAACCAACCCTCATACAAATCTTAAAACACTCATCCCAACCTAACCACCTTACCTAAATCACCAATAATGTCATAATAGTTTACCTTTCATCATCAGAGATTGTTCTTTTTGTTACTTTGAGCTTTTGAAGTTAATAATTTAGATTTACCCCCTCTAAGCATTACCAATAAGGTTTACATTCCTTTTGCCATTAAGTATTATCATACACACCCTTATTGTTAAAATTTCTAATGAAATTTTTAACACCTTCTTTCTTTTGTCTCTTTCATCCATTGCCTATATATTTCACAACACCACAATTTCTCAATCTATGACAACCTCCTTGTGCCACCACGTATTTCTCCTCTTAGCATCATAAATCCTTCGTGTATAAGTTAATTATTAAATTATTATTTTATTTAAACTAATAATTTTTGAAATTACCGACACATATGTATCTGTCAATAAAATATCATCACTTTCTAATTTTAACAATTAATAATTTGACAATCAATTTAATCAGACAGATCAAATTCATCAATAATTACTAATGAATTTTATTAACAAATAATTTAATGTCCAATTTACTTATGAATGAATTAAGTGTCAACTTATCCAACAATAAAATTTATTGATAAATTGACTATTGACTGTTAACTTATTTGTTGATAAATTGAATATCAATTTATTCATCACTAAAATTTGTTGATATTTATCAACAAATTTGATTTTAATGATAAAATAATTTAATAATAATAATGTTGATGATGATGGTAATAATAATAATAATAATGATAACTACTAATAATAAAAATAATTACGATAATAGCAATAATAATAATTTTTAAGAGTAATATTGTTAAGAAGAAAAAGAAAAAAATAAGAATAATAAAAAGAATATTTCTAATATAATAGTTAGAGGCTGTATACTTACTTGAAGGACATGAATGAATTTCTGGTGTACTTCTTTTAATAATCAAGTATACGTGTAATATTTACCGTCTAAAGTTTAAGGTTAATAAAGTTAAATAATAGAAAACCTATATTGCATTGAGTTAATAAATATCATATTACCGGATTTTATTTTAAGTTTAATGGTCAATGGACGATGTCTTGAATACTTAACAAGCGAGTAAAATATCATTATCAATAATAATCAAAATATATTAATTAATATTTTTATTGTTTTTCTTTATAATTTATAAAAATAATAAGTAAAAAGTAACATATATTTAATATTTTTTCATAGTATATTTTTCTCACTTAATATATAAAATAATTAAAAACACATAATAGACATAAAGATATAACATTACTTGCTGATATATAAAGTTGAATAATACTATATATACTAAGTAAAACATATGTGCTTTTACACATATGTATTTGCGTTTTCATTATATTAAAATAATATAATTTTATAATTTTTAAAAATTTTATTATTTTTATGAGTAATTAAAATATAGAAATAATATAATTTAAAATAGACATCTAATTTTTAAAAATAATATTAAAAATATATAATAATTATTTTAATAAAAATATTTTATTATTTTAAAATAAAAGAAGCTATTCAATTACTTATTTAAATAAAATGTTTTTTATTTATTAAATAATATATTTATCTAATTAAAGGATCACATTAAAAAACCCATCTTTATTATATAATGTTATATATAAGACAAAATTTTACATAGGTATGTTTAATAGTGAAAAATAATAAATGAACTTCTTCGTAAACTAAAATTCATTTATGATAGAAATTCTCTTACATAATTTTTTTAGTTTACATATAAGATCATTTATCCTATATATATATATATATATATATATATATATATATATATATATATGTATGTATGTATATATTTTAAAAAGTGCTTCTAAATCTACTAATAACAATTTAAACTTGTTAATCATATTAGAATATCCCAATTTAGTGATTTGATTTTTGTTCACACCTCAAAAAAAATTTACGTCTAAAAGAAAAATGCCAAAGAAAAAAATCAAACGAGTAGGGTTTATGTTATGAAAAACATCAAATTTAGGTTTCAATCTGATGTATGTGAAAATCAAACATAATCTGACAAGACATGACAAATTAATAAATCATCGTGTGTTTTATATATAATTAAAAATTTTAGTCTACCTAATTGGAATGATATGTGAATTTATCCTTTTACATTTTTTATATGATATATGATTTTATCATTTAAAAAAGTAAATATAGTATTTTGTATAGATTTTTTCCCCTGAAATGCACAGATTTTAATTTATTTCCTCAATGTCTTCCCAACTTAGATCAATGAAATGATTGTTTTCTAAAACTCACGAATTGAAATATATATTTCACTTAAAATAAAATAAAAAATAGAGTTTTATCTGTTCAAACTATAATCTCGTACCTTATAAAATCTCTATCAAATTCCTACTACATTTATAACTTCTAAAAATTCATTATAAAACTATTGTAAACTTCTTAAATACTCAAACAAATAATAATTTCAGGATTATGGTAAAATATAATTGTTGAGTGACTAAACCTGAAAAAAAAATGAATATATCAAAATTGTACACAATTTAATTAAAAAAATAAAAATATAAAGAAAAATAATATATATATATATATATATATATATATATATATATATATATATAACATATTGAAATATTGAAAGTTCTAACTTTTTAATGTCTAATTTAATAAACCCTCATCCTATTTTCACAATAATATTAAATTTAAAATAAAAATATGTTGTTATCACTCTCTTCATTTGTTTTATTTTGGATAATATTATCATCTCTATTCCTTAAAACTGTGTTTATTAAACTTACTTAAAAATACAATTTGGGTTAGAGTAACCGAAAGTTATTAAGAATAAATATACTTATGGTGTAATTTGATCTAAAAAATCACTCCCACTATAGTAAGAAAAAATGTGCAGTGTGGTTAAATTAAATTAAATTAATTAAGCCATTTGAACTGAATTAAACTAAACTTTTCCATTTGGATATAAGTTTGGTTACTGTGACTTTATAACAATTTTTATACACAGTATTTGTTGAATAACCATCAACTGCACTAACAGTAAACTATTTTCAGACAAAAAAAAAAGTTACCTATTAATTACTGTCAATCATTGCACAAATATAGTAATACATTTATATTATATTTAGAGTAAATTTGTCATGAAAAGACAATTAATTCTATACTTACAATAACTAAGATGCTTAAGGACTTAAAAGTCAACCGCACACACAATGTTATGTTTCTAATAGAGTCAGTAATACTAAAAATAATTTTAATTTAAAATGTAATACTAAAAATAATTTTAATTGAAAATATCAAAATGTTTATCATATATAAATTAAAGTATTTAATTTTCAAATGATTTAATAAATAATAAATAAATAAAATATACTATTATAGTTCAGTTTGATTTGACTTTTTTTTTATTTTAAACAATTAATTAAATAAAATTACATAATTTGAAAAAGAAAAACAATATAATGAAGTTTTGTTTTTTTTTTCATTTATAGTTTTTTCATTTTTAAGTTGAGTTACTTTTATTTTAAATCTCATAAAAGGAGTTTTTCTAAAACATTGATACTTAGTGATAAGAGTTGAGATGCACTGGGTTAAATTCATTCACTTTTAAAAGCTCATAAATAACTTAAGTTAGATTCATGTACCAAATAATCAATCTGTAATAATCAAACTAAACTCAATTGGGTAATCTATTTTAAAAGTTTTAATAATTACTTATCAAAATAAGGAGTTTATGAAACCTCCTATATTAACTATATTATTTGGTCATATTTATCTTACAAGTAAAACATCTTTTTTGTTTCAAAATATAATCACGCAAATATAAAAAAAAAAAAATTTACTACTAAAAGAAATTACATTCCCTGTTCATCATCATGAAATGTTGCAATATCATTGTTTATTTCAACTATTGAAAACCTCTTACCGTGTTTATAGCATATCAACAATAACAAATATAACTATTTGAATAAAAAAATATTTTCATTTATTTTGATATTACTTATTGGTTGGTTCACGGCTTTATTAAAAAATATATAAAAAGGACATTACATGCACATATGAGGTTTTGTGACGATGTAGAAGTAAATTAGCATGACATATAAATAAATCAATAAGAATATAATTATAAAAAAAGTTATGAGTTTAGAGTTTAGGATATATCATCATACTTGTGTTAACAAAATAATTAACTAGTAATATATAGTGATAATCAATTTAAAATTTTTCTATATGAGTAAATATTAAAAGTTTGTCATTTATATATAATGTATTTACTAAGGAGAATGTGACTAGGAAATGTGCTGCTGAGTACTTGTAAGGTGTCAGATAGACATGAATCTATCATTATTCATTTATAAAGCTTCTATTTATTGAGTCAAAGACAGAGTATGAAAAACAAGGTTCCAGATAGACATGAATCTATCATTATTCATTTATAAAGCTTCTATTTATTGAGTCAAAGACAGAGTATGAAAAACAATATGGATGACTATTGTGTCGGAGATATGAAACCATATAAACAAGGTGGATAGTGGATGCTGAAGAGATATTTAGTTTAGCACAACTAAAGGGCTGATTATAGCTTAAGTATAAGATGATAATAACTTCATTCTCATATTCGGATTGACACTTTTTTCTAGTGAAGTGTCTTCAATCTTTAGTCTAGTCAAATTTAAATCGTGAAAGATGTATATAATGGGGGCTCTGGCGAGTGAGTATCTGGATCTATTAATATAGCAGAATAAGAGTATGTTTGTTTTGCAAGTACATATAGTTTGGGAGAGAGGATTAAACCCATAAGCTGAGAGGAGCAAAAGAATCAGAGAGAGCGTGGGAATATCGTTATAAGCACGCCATGTATTATTGTTATATAGTTGATTGTATACTATTGTAGTAGGCCATCGTGCAACTCTATTGTATTTGGTTTTTTCACCATGGGCCTAGATTTATAATGTAAGTTGCCCATATTTGCACCTGTATCATTTGGTGGTGCCACTCGATTGAGCTCTACCTTATTATGTTTAGTTTGGTATACTTTAATATGAGAAAAGTGTATAGGATGAATTGTCGTACAATTTCAAGTTTTGATAGGTTGTATAAGAGTCAGAATATCCCTGAATCGTGTCTTTTAATTTAATTTATTTTTGACTATTAAAAAAAATCATTTATTATAAAATTTATATTAATTAAATCTATATCCTGTACCATTTTTATTGATGATATTTTAGCATGATAATACTTGAAGGTAAGATAGGTTATAGAATATTATAATAAGGGTTGATATATTATTGTATGATTGATTATTAACTAAATTTCTAAAATTTAAAAAGACCCTTCCTAGAAACAGCCAAGTGTGTATGCTACATTATAGTAAAATAATTAGACTATAGTATGCAAATTAGGCTACCATATTTAACATGGCATATGTTTCCAATGCAAAAAATCCAGCATTTCTATGTTAAGATCCGATAATATTAACAGTATAGTTTAATTTTATATTAACCATAAATTAATTTTATATTAACCATAAATTTCAGAAAAATTCCTTGAAGACAATATTGATTATTGTTTTTAAGACATTCCTTATTGCTCATGTATTAAAATCTTCGATATTTTTTTTCTTCTATTTGTTTTAAACCAAACGATAAAGTTTAGGGTCAGTTGGCGGAAAATGATAGGAGTGAGGTCCTACATCATGTGCCATTGTGCTCCTTAATCTTTCTCCAAATCATTGCACGCCACGTGTCCTACATATTTCTACATTAACGCGTTTAAATAGGATCGAATAATCGCACTTGTCCTCTCCCTCACACAATGAACCAACTTTTTATTTTTCTTTATCATGTATTATCAATCATTTCGATATATAATTCAATATTAAATATAAATATTTTTTATTGGAGTTCAATGTTGATTTGCTTTATTGTAAATAATTAATCTTTTTCACTAGTTCAGTGTATGCTTATTTGGATTAAATTCCTTCTAGTGCAATAGTGATATTAACATATAATTTTTTTTACAACAAACGAAGATAACAAATGGAAGCATATATAAATTTAAATGGTTTACATAGAAATAAAATGACCAATAATTTTGCATTAAGTGCTATGAAAGTCTTTTTATGGTAAACTAACTTGTATTTGGCAAACGAGTCTATGTAAGTTGATTGAGTGGTGTGCCTAAGTTATTGTAAGTATCCATACAACCAATCACATATAGTCATTAAGTCTATCACCCACCATCCCAGATCATCACATGCCTTTATTTGAATATTAGGTAAAAACAAATATATTTCTCTCTTTTCTTTTTATCAGAAACAAATATTTTTCTATAACTGTTTAATCAAATATAGTTATTAGCTTTAATAAATAATTGGAATCAATTATTACATAGAAAAAATATAATAGTCGTAGTTAATGATTTAAAATTTAGTACCTACAAGTATTTTTTTTTCTCTGTAGATATATATAATTCTGATTAATGTATGATAAATATTAAATACGAACACTCATGTAACGATGATTGAAACCTTTATTCATGAAGTAAAGAGGATAGATATTCTGCTAAACAAACCCTCCTGTTTAAAATTGCCTTTAATTAATCGTAGAGATTCCTCTCTCTCAAATTATATGCAATGACAATTGTCTTGTGATAAAAAACAAAGCATTGTTTTTTCATGAATAACAAATATAGTTGTATGTTATTTTATATTGAGATGTAAAACATTAGCACGCGCTCAATAAAAACATTTATATACAAAAGAAGCACTACAAATGAGAGAAACATTTACTAAATTATACATATTTGAGAAAGATAGATAATAGTTTTTTATGAAATTAAAAATATTATAATTATGCCTCTTAATTAATGCACCATGACTTCAAGCATAGAATAAAATGGAGGATAACATAATAAAGCATAAAAAAAAGGTAAAAACGAGTATAAGAATTGAAGCATAAAAATGATTGCAAAGTATAATTGTGTGAATCAAACTAGATGATTTTGTTGGGTGCGTGGTGCTTGGTAGTTTCTCCCAAGTGACTGAGAAAGAAACCCGAGAAAGAAAAGACGAAGAAGATGGAACCTTATCCAGAATGTAACGCGCCATTTTCTCTTTATTATTATTAATTTCACACGAGACAACAAGAATAACAGGATTTATATACCAGTTTCTAACTTCTCTCTCTTTCCTTTATTCTTATCCAAAAATAATAATGAAAAATGAGATTTAGTTTGCAACACCTATTTTTATTTTATTTTTTTTTGAAGAAAAGGGAAGTAGATAGCAACAAACCCTTTATAAAAGCACATCAAACGAACCAAATAAACAACAACATTGGAGAAAGAGAAAAGAAAAAAACCAAACTCCAACAAAACAACAGAACCTTCTTCCACAGTTCCATTCACGTAACGAAAACAAAACCAACGTTATAAAATCACCACCACCTCTGCATGTAAACAATGGCGAGCAGAAAGAACCACTTCACTTCACGAAGGCATCGTTTTCTCCCCGTCGCGTCAAACAGAGACTCTCTATCGCTGACCATGGATTCCGAATCCGCGTTCGAATTCGACGAGTCCGAGATTTACAACTCGGGCCGAGCTAACTCGTTCGAGTTCAGCAGATCGCTTCACGGCCGCGGCTCCACCAAGAAAAAACCCTCCTCCTCCGCCGCCACCGCCTCCACGTCGCTCCCGATCAACATCCCCGACTGGTCCAAAATCCTCGGCGACGAGTACTCTCAGAGAAAAAACAACAACAACAACGACGAACACAACGAGGACGAGGACGATCACTACGAGGGTTACGATGAATTTGAAAGAAGCGGGAGAGTGCCACCGCACGAGTTTCTGGCGAGAACAAGGGTTGCTTCGTTCTCCGTGCATGAAGGTGTGGGGAGAACCCTCAAGGGAAGGGATCTGAGCACGCTGCGAAACGCCATTTGGGCCAAAACTGGTTTCCAAGATTGAAGAAACAAAACACACGGAATCTTCGTCGTCCTTTTTTCTGGTTCTACTTTTGTTACTGTAATTGATTGACATCTTTTTTTGTTAATTTTGATGGTTAAGTTCACGTATATGAGGTGATTGATTGTAAGAGGTTTCTGATATTATTGATTCGAAACCTGAGGTTTTTACTTTTGTAAAATTACGTAGTACGTACCCTTATATGTAAAACATGCTTTTCTTCATTCAACGTTGATGGTGGTATTATGGCATGGGTGTGTAAATAGAAAGCTTGAGTTTTTGTTTGTGGGTGGATTATTAATGGGTGCGTTTGAAGGACGGTGTGGTGTTGATGAAAAATCCGAATGGGTGAGTGGAAGTTGGGGATGGTGGAGCCATGATAGGAGCTGAAAAGGAAAGTAGGGTAGGCTTGTTGGGTGATTGGTGGTGGGGTTAGGGTTTTGATATGGCTTGGTTTAGCCGTTTAGGGTTGGGACCAATGGCTATATTATTCTACACCACAAACTTAGTGGGCACTAATCATCAAATATCCATTCCTAGCTACCCTTTGCAACTTTACATTGAAGGAAAAAAAGTGAAGGTGGTGAAGGACAACATTTCAAATTGATAGATCATGAAATTGAAGCTTCAAACAAAAGCTCTAAGAATTAGTATCATTCTTTTTTAGCTTAAACAACGTATTAATTTTTACCATACCAAAATATTTTTTAAAATAAAATATCCATAAATATATATGTATATAAAATATTCATAAATTCATAGGATTCACTTAATAAATATGAATACATAAGATGAGAGCGATGGGTACCCTACCCGTGTTACTATCCCCAATTGTGATTAGAAAGAAAAATGCAAAAGGTAACCCCAAAAATAATTCCGAAAGATGGAGGCCATTTTATGGTATTCACTAAAATGTCCAAACGTGGAGCAATCTCTCCTTCACAATTATCTTTGAAGAAAAGTAGGTGTGATATGAATGCAACAAAACAAATGAATTTAATCAGTCCAACTCCAACAAGACAAAAAAATACAACTTGATTTAATATTCCTGTTAGACAAGATAATGCAAAATGTAATTCCATCATTATTGAACTAGACACCGAAATGTGCTCTTGTCAACCTTTTAGTATTTCAAAATAGCCCCAGTTAAATTAACTGTATTTTTTCTATTATTTCGTTCTTTTCACTTTCCATTAATACCTTTTTTTAATGTTATTTTGATTTCCAAAATTAGAACTCTTTCATCTTATAAATTTAGATTCTCAATTCAAAGAGTAAGACTTTTACTATTAAATTTTTTTAATCGTTAATTTTAATCATAATATAATCATCTAGATATTCAAAGATTTCAGTTATTATGATGAATTTTAAAGAAATAAATAAATATATCTTCTTCTATGTACATGCCAAAATGCCAGTTATAAAATATAATTTTATATAAACTAGATGATAACATACATCTTGTTGTTTCTATTGCTATTTTGTTTTTAATATATTTTTTAAAATAAAATTTTAAACATATATGAACCTCTGATCCTCCAATCAAAATAAAGATGCTCTGTTTCAGGCTGTAACCACCCGATGGGAAGCATGGAAAGTTACTGGGCAAACACTTCCTCCACCTCTCCATTTTTAACCTGCACCCCATTATTAACGCTAAAATAACTAAAATGTCCTCTCTTCATTTATAATTAAATAGCTTTTGAAATATATTTTTCGAAATCTATTTCAATTTTTTTTCATAATATAAATTTTATGTTTTAAAAATGCTTTTTAGAAAATTTAAAAAATTATTTTCAGAACGTAAATTTTAAGTTTTGAAATATGTTTTATTGAAAATAGTTTCTGAAAAACAAAGTCCAGAATGTATAATTTTTGTTTCAGAAAATATTTTTCAAACATAAATTTCAGAAATATATTTTAAAATATAAAATTTAAGATTCAGAAAATATTTTTTTAACTTATTTCGAAAACTCTCTCCTGTGAATTCGAAATAAAATATTAAAGATATTTTTAATATTTTAAAAATTGATGAAGTGCAAGTTTGACTTGATAGGGGTGCAGGAGGTTGTTGCGAAGTTACTGACAAGAAATAATTGGGCCTCGGGGGGTGAAGAATCAAAATATTGGGGTACAGAATGCAATAGCCTAGTAAGCAAAAGGATTGGGCCAACCAGGCCCGCCAATATCGGCTGGTGAGTCGTGGCGGGTCTGAACGCGAACGTCCGCTGACTGTATCCAGCTACCTGTCAGACCCAGCCGAGACCAGCAGCGACTGGCAGCGCAACGACAATTTGGTTCAAAACCCCAACCCTCTCTCTCCACCAATACATATACGCACTCTCTCTCTATCTCCGCCAATACATACACACTCTCTCTAGAATCATCACTATGAACGACGACGAAACAGAGTCCGAGGGAGAGATTAGGGCTTCCGTCGAAATCGCTTCGGAGGACGCTCCGTCCAGTCCCGGTAGCAGCGGGTACATTGGCGAAGGCGGCAGCACAAGCGCAACCACCGGTTCGCAATTCGGAATTGAGCACGAGGAAATAGAAGAGGACACGACGATTGGTATGGACAGAATCTCGATTTCCGATTCCCACACGTCGTGGATTGCCGGCAAACGACATTTCGATGAGGTATGTGCGTTGGTTTAAGTGCGCGCACTCGCTCTGTCATGATTGATGCCTATAAGTGCCGTGTTCTGTTTGCTTATTGATTATAGTGCAGGATGATGGCTCCATATCGTGGAGGAAGAGGAAGAAGCATTTCTTCGTTCTCAGTCATTCCGGCAAACCTATATATTCCAGGTTAGTGTTTGTTATACTTTGTCTGCGCCTCAATTTGCACTGGTAACAGGTAGAACATTCATTTAGTGCACTGGTCAGTTTGATCCTTGGAATTGAAGTTGCAAAAAGCGAGTTTAGTTTATGATTTTGGGTTTGCCTGGGTAGAGCATTTTCATAAACAGAGAATCCATAAGCTAAAATTACGTCAGCTAAAATTACGTTAAATAACATTAGGAAACAACTTCAACAACTTAGTTCATGTATAGGTTAGTTTTAGCTAACGAGGTGACTTCAAGTTTTCCTTCTTATTTTTTCTCCTGGCAAAGTTTTTCTAAGTGGACCCTTTCTATCAATTTATACGTTTGACATTGTGAAAACCAATCGAGTGCTTCGATCACTTTATTAATTGTCAATAGAATTAGTATTTGATTTTGACAACTATTTGTCAATTCAGTCTTCCATTGGCGGAGAAATTATGAGGTAGTATCATACTATTACGTGTCCATGGTCATAATAAATTTCTGCTTAATACACATGTATTTGTGTCATATTGAAATTAGTAGAGATCATAATGGTCTTGAACAACTAATAGTTTCTCTCGTTGGTGTGCATAAGTCAATTTCATCTTTAACATTGGGGGCCAAATTAACTGCTGGTTATCAAATTTGGGATTTTGCAGACCAGTTTTGCTAATTTCAGAAACCAAACTATTTAATGGTCGCAGATTAAATTGATTAATGTTGTCCGAGCCAGTGAATGAATTTGCTTTGTGATAAATGTTTTAAACCAAATTGACCTTTTTCTGGGGCTGAATTGACTTACTACTTTTAAACTTCTTGTACTGTTCTTGTTTATACACTGATTACTACTTTACTTCTAGGTATGGAGATGAACATAGACTTGCAGGGTTTTCGGCAACTTTGCAAGCAATCATTTCCTTTGTTGAGAACGGGTACGGTGACTATTTCTGTTTTCAGTTAATTAGATGTATTCCCTCAATATGTTTTCCTTTGTTGAAAATGGGTATTTCTCTCTTTTTCAATTAATTAGATGTATTCCTTTAATGTGTTTGACAGACTGGATATTTGAATATAATTTGCAATGAATCCTTTGGTTTCTGTTTTTAGGGGCGACTCTGTCAAATTGGTGAGGGCTGGAAGGCATCAGGTGCAGTCATACTTTTTTATCTCTTTATATTTTTGTGCTTGAGGGGTATGTTTCATTTGAGTATTCATCAATTGAAAACCAGCTCCTTCTCCTCGACCCCTTACAAAGAATATGTTAAGCAAAATCATATTGTAAGTGTTTGGTTCTCCCCCTCAATCCAACGAACTTAATTAGTATGAAAGCTGGTTGTCAGTGTCTCAAATAGAGCTATTCATATGGTTCTCACTAGTGGAGGGTTCTGACCGATGAGGATTTGAGTGAAGTGCCAGTAGTAAAGCCGCTAAGGTGTCCGTTCTTAGGGGCGATGCTATGATAGGAACTTGGGTAGTATGGGGTGCCTAACTTCCACATCTAGTAATATGGGATGATTAGTAGAGTGCTTAGGTGTTTCGTTCTCCACCTTAATTGTTAGCTTTTGAGGACCAGTTCACCAATTGTTGGGGTACGTAACACTAATAATACAAACTTTCAAATAATATTACTACTTTGCCATGCAGATCCTTTTATTTAGCATTCATCACTTCAAAACCAGCTCCTTGACCCCTCACAAAGAATATTTTGAGCAAAATCATATTTTAATCCTTGTGTAGCTTTAAAGTGGCTCCTTTTGTGAGTGAGCTGCTCATCTTATATAAATAGTGTTTATAAGAATCTTGTTTTTCTGTTATGTCTCTTGCAGGACTTTTGCAATTATTCCGTGATGTAAATCTCTACTTTGATATCATGGTGTAGGTGATTTTTCTTGTGAAAGGACCAATTTACTTAGTCTGCATCAGCTCCACAGAAGAACCTTACGAGTCATTAAGGGGGCAGTTAGAGCTAATTTATGGTCAGGTATAATTTAGTTGGACTGTAAAAGTTTCTGAATTCATTTGCTTGCTCATTTTGCATGTTTCTATGCATCTCAAATTAATATTACTTTTTTTGGACATTCAAGTGAACACCTTGTGTTGTGACGGTTATATGATACTTCCCTGTTTTTCATATATGTGCAGATGCTTGTTATACTAACAAAATCAATAAATAGATGTTTTGAGAAGAACCCAAAATTTGATATGACACCCTTGCTAGGTGGAACAGAAATTGTCTTCTCTTCTCTAATACACTCTTTCAGCTGGTTTGTTTCTATGTTCTTGGCATGCTCAGTTTTCCAATTTTTTATTTTTCTATTTTTGTAGTAAATGTTTTTATTTGTATGGTCATTCAGGAACCCAGCTACATTTCTTCATGCCTATACTTGTCTCCCTCTTGCATACGCAACAAGGCAAGCTGCAGGAGCTATTTTGCAAGATGTTGCTGATTCAGGTGTTTTGTTTGCAATACTGATGTGCAGGCACAAGGTTTGACTCTGCGCTTGATTTTGTCTATCTGACACTGACTTAAAATAATACTTTTAAGGTTGAATGCAGGTAATCAGTCTTGTCGGTGCTCAGAAAGCTTCCCTTCATCCAGATGATATGCTGCTTCTGGCCAACTTTGTCATGTCATCTGAATCCTTCAGGCAAGTGGAATTGTCCCGAATCCAGATTTTATTTATCAAATGAATTGAGTCTCACAGACGGTTTGATTGTATAATTTACTCATTAATTAGAGCTTTAACTTTTTTTTCATTTTGGTGATAGAAGTTATAAACATTCTGATGTTTTCCTTTAGAAATAATAATAGGTGAATTATGTTTTATGAGAACCACTCTGATGGTGATAAATAAGGATGTTCAAGGAGTAGCAAATGTGGTATTTATTAATCACAAACTGATTTAATTATCCAATTAAGTTAGATATGCTTTAGCCTCCGGGACTTCTCCGAGAAATCTACTTAAGTTTACATGTAGAGTTTGTCCCATAGTTTCTGAAACTAAGCAATTTAGATTATTGTTCTATTATACAATGAACGGCGTTTTAGATGAAGTGACAATCTCATGGTATTTCTATCTTCATTCGAAGTATTTATAGCGTTGTCTAAATATCCTTTTTATTGTAATTCTATTTCTGGGGATTAAATTTTGCAGGACATCAGAATCCTTTTCTCCAATTTGCCTGCCAAGATATAACCCTTCAGCATTTTTGTATGCATATATCCATTACTTTGATGTGAGTGTGATAGTAATACATCATTGGAACATTTAATGGCCGTTTGGTTTGAGAAAAAATGTTTTTTGTTATCACTTTTAATTACATAAAATACTGCCATGTTTTTATTTTATTATATGTTTTCAAAGATTTCTTTAAGAAACATAAAAAACAATTGTTTTCTTCTATTTACTATACAAACTTTTGGAAATAAGAAACAAAAGTGAAAACAAGGTGTTTTGTAATTAAAAGTGAAAATTAAAAACATTTTCTCAAACCATACACTCTTTATATTTTGGACAATGGAACATTTGTGACCGAGCTTTATATTTATGTGACAGGCTGACACTTACTTGATGTTACTAACCACCAATTCTGATGCATTTTATCATCTTAAGGATTGCAGGTAATGGTTTAGACTTTAAAATCAATCATGCTTCTATACTGTAATTATCTCTTTTGCACGGTTCAGAAGTTTACCTGCCATCTCTGTAGGATTCGAGTCGAAAATGTTCTTTTGAAGTCATGTGTCCTTAGTGAAGTTCAGAGATCCTTGTTAAACGGGGGAATGCATGTCGAAGATCTGCCACCTATATCTCATTCTGGATCATCTCATTTGGGCCAGCACATGCTTCCATCAGATTCTCCTGACAGATTTAGGGAAGCTAATTCTGGCGTTGGGGGTCCTGCTGGGTTGTGGCATTTCATATACCGCAGTATATATCTGGACCAGTATGTCTCGTCAGAGTTCCCATCATCAATTAATACGCCTCAGCAGCAAAAAAGGTATGAACTGTTATAGCCACCTATTCACTTCCTATGCCTTTCATAAGTATGGATTTTTGTTTTTTTCATTTTCTTTATGCATATCTATTCTAGTTAGAACGATAACTTGCCTTTATTGTTGCAGACTGTATAGAGCTTACGAGAAACTTTTTGCATCTATGCATGATAAAGGAATTGGGCCACACAAAACACAATTTAGGAGAGATGAAAACTACGGTAATAAATCACACCTCATAGTGTGTTTGGTTTTTGGTCTGAAGTGTTTAATATTTTGATTATGCAGTTATGAGCTGATGCAACCTTTTTTATTTGAAATTTTTTAAACGGTACAAATTCATGTTTTGTGGCTTTTGTTCTCAACGATAAGCTTTGATGGTCTGGTACTTTTAGAAAGGATTTTATCCTATGGAAATGTTCACTATGAGGTGGTACATTAGATTTATGTAAATTATTTAATGGATCTGTGTTTGAAAAAGTATGTTTAAGATTGTTAATATTCTTCTTTATGACTACTAATTAAAGACAAGACGAAACTTAGAATCTTCTTTTTGTGGCAGTTCTTCTCTGTTGGGTGACACAGGATTTCGAGCTCTATGCTGCCTTTGATCCCCTTGCAGACAAGGTACATTTTTTGCTTGTTTCTGATATCTTGATTAGCTTTTAATCATTGTGAATGTCCCACCTCCTATGTTATCTACCAGTGCACAGGTATAGATTCGTAATTGACTTCCAATGAAGACTTAAAACAAAATATTTCATGTTTGGAATCTAGCACTGCGTCTTTAGTAAGTTTTAAGTTACATGGGTCTTGTTAACCAATTCAATGAGGACACTGGTTAAGAAATCAATAAATGAAGCTTTTTTACTGAAATTTGCTTTTGGAGATGCATTGAAAATTATAGTGAAAACGCTTTAATAACACTTTATAATAAAAAAAAAAAGTCACCTTTTATTCCTTAATTAGTGTTCTTATGACACTAGATAGCTTTTTGCCACTTACTCTCATGTCTACTTGGTCTTTTCTTTAATCGTTGGAATTTCGGGTAAAGAGTAAAGTGAGCAGGTGGAGGGGGAAGAAATATTTTTTTGTCAAAACTGGACCTATGACTTGGAAAAAGCATTTTCTGTACTTTATGTTCAACAGAAAGAGAAACAAGTGGCCAACAATTATCAAATGTTACAAATCGCATTTATGTTTGTACCACTCTGGATGGCTTGGTTTTCAATTATTTTTTCTCTATATGATTATATATGCAGGCCTTGGCAATCAAGACATGCAACCATGTTTGTCAGTGGATAAAAGATGTGGAAAATGAAATATTTTTGCTAGGAGCTAGCCCCTTTTCATGGTGATTTCCTTGCAAAATGCTGTAAACATGTACGGTAAATGCTATTCAATAAAATTCCTGCAGTTTATTCTTTTTAATATTCCTTTTGCTTAATTTTTTTTTTTTCATATAGAAAAAAAGAAAATCTTCCTTGCACAATCATTACATTAAGAATTTGTGGAGTGTTAGCCCTAAAGTCTTCATTCTTTTGAGTCTGTTCTAAGGGGTTTACCTTACATCTAAAAAAGACGTTTAACTGGTTTTTGCGCTTCTAGTAATATGAAGTATTTGGAGGAGGCAACCGATAGAACATATACCATATAAGGGATTTGCATTGCAAGCAGTTCCTTTGGATGTTTGTTTCCAGGGTCCATTTTAGATACGTATTTATATATTTAATTTCGATTTGTTTCAATCTTATATCAAAACAATATTGCCTGTGAGAGTGACTTAGTTTGAAACAACATAAAGAATGGAAGTGGTACTCAGCTTGAACGTCACGAGTATTATTTTTTAATGTACACGTAAGGAGTCCGAACAATATAATGAGACTCAGCTTGAACTTGACCAAACTCAAGAAAAATAATTTCCTTTCTTTCTTGTTTAATTATTGTCTTATTTCAATATTTTATTGTTATGTTTTAAAAAATGTATTGATCAATTTTCCCCAGTTAACTAACTGAGTCAGATTTCCAATGTTAAAGCCCAAAAGTGATTATAATGAAGGTGTTATTCAAACTTAAGAAAAAAAAAATGTCAGCGGGTTAATAAGGTTAGGCCATGATATCAGAGGGGTTTCTTCCTGCACCTCTATCGTTTCCTCAGCACTCCAATACTTCCAAAAATACCGAAAGTATATATTTGTGATTATTTGTATTTAGGATTTATAATTTATAATACAAAAATTGAGATACAATTTTTATATCTCAGAATAATTCAAAATTCAAATAATGTAATGTAAATTGTACAATTTGAAATAGGCTTAGGCTTGAATAAAGATAAGTGTAGGAAAGTTTTTTTTTTCATTGCGGTTAAAACTGTAATTACATTTTTTATAGGGGTGTAGCAGAAACCATGGAGAGGAAGAAGTCACCTGATATGAGTTTGGTTGGATTGTTCATTTAGTTTGTGGGTGTCCAAAAAGTTAACTTTTTTTCACTTGTTCTTTATTATTTATTATAAATTTTTTCTGGATCTAGTGTTTTGTTTAGTAAATCTCGTTTGTAATTTAACTTTTTAAATAAATTTTAACTAATTATATTAATGATACACACACAGACACAATGAAAAGCAAATGAGATTTCCTACCTCTTTTGTTCCAACAAAGATCCAATCCATAAAGGGTATCCTAAAGCCCATGATGAAGATTGTTGGATATAGAGGCATACCTTATTATATCTGGAATGTGTTTTTGTATTCCTCTCCCCATCATTGAAGTTTATTTCGCCAAATATTTTTGCATTTTTTATGGTAATGTATTTTTTTTTCCATCTTTAAAATACTTTTTATGGAAGTGATATCTACTTATGTGTACAGTTTTTATTTTCATGTCAACAAAGTGGGTAAATTATATTCTCATAAGAATGGGGGAGAAATTATTTTCTAACTTCTATTATAACTTCCATTTTTATTTTAATTTATTTAAAAATATTTTCAGAAATATGAAAGTTAACCAAACATATTGTAGATATCCCTAGAAATAATTTTCCGATTGTGACATTTCCGTGAATTACAAATATTAAATCTTATCTTTAATACGCATTTCATAAATGAGTTACTAAAAAAAGTTATTTATAAACGAAAGAGGATTACTGCAAGCCCTCATTTTAAATCACTCATCTATGATATTCATATGAAAATAATGTTTTTATCTATAAAAGAAAAAATTACTGTAAGCGTCGTTTATCGGAGATGTCTTATTGACAGAGTTAGCAATATGAATTAATCTTAGTTATTATTTAAAAGTTACGAATTCAATAAACTAATTGAATAATAAGTATAATATACTTCTAGTTCGATAATAAATATGCTTTATCACAAAAAATAAGTTATCTTCTGCACTCAGTTTTAAGAATAAAATTGTCTAAAATTTATTCTCTCAGTATAATCTTTCAAAAAAATTATGAAAACATCCATAACACAAATGAAATTCCTTATAGTGGTGGAAAAGGAAAAATAAAAGAGGAAGTTGAAGAAGTTACTAAATGGAGAAATGAAGAGGAGTGTGTTTTATGTTGTAACGGAGTTATATTCGGAAGGAAAGTGAGTGTATAATGGTGGATGCAATGAGGAATGAGGTATGTGGTGTGGCGTTCCATGCAATGTCATGTCATGCGTATACCAAAATATGATGCCCCATTAAATGCATGGATGTGAATGATGATAAGGTGCGTTCAATTTAGTTGGGTGGGGAAAATATAATAAATAAGAACAAACTTTTTGCTCCCAACCCTCTTTCATCATTTACGTTCCCCATCTCCATCTTCATTGTGGATTCCTTTGCCTCCATTTTGTCAAACCCACTATTCACCATTTTCGGAGATCACAAAAAGTTATGTTCCCCACTTCACTCCACCACCATATTATCTCACTAACCTTCCTCCTTCACCCTAAGTGCCTCTTCCATTATTCACACCATTATCATAAATCATCATTTCATCTTTAATCAAAAATCCTCAAACAATACTCCTTCTTCTCCCTTAGTGGTCCAATCCAAACTCATTCAATTCTATCTTTTCTTTATTAATGCTAGCATAATTAGATTCCACCCCTTTACTACTATTTCACTGTAAAACTTTTTTTTTTTTTCATTCTTGTTTAGGAATAAATAAAAAAGTAGTTAAAAGTTATCGATAAGACTAAAATTAATTTGCACAACTTTATTAATTGATGCGTGTTTGGATCCCACTAAAAACAAACCTCAAAAACGCATTTCAATTCAATTACGCGTTTCATTAATGGTCTCTCCCCCTCAAACAATGCGTTGTCGGAGTTGCTTAATTAGGGTAATTAAAAAGCTGATTAATATAACAACGGCATTAAAAAATCTAGGGAAAGATGAAACCATGCAGCTCGAACGTTTCCGGTTGACTCCCACCACCACAGCAATAAATAAGAGCTTTTAATTTTCAATATAATAATCAATATTAATATTAATATTAATGCAATTTAATTTACTAATATAATAATCACGAAATAAATGTACTTGTGCTGTAAGAGCTATCTTTCTTTCTTTCTTCTATCTAACTCTTCATCTTCTTCTTCTTCTTCTTCTTCGTTTTCTCTCTCTTCTTTGCTTCTGTGCCGTGCTGTTACTGCACTGTCTTCTTCTCATTTGCCGAGGTCAAGAGCCTAACCGGAGAAAGGGGTTCGATTTGCCCGGAGGAGAGTCTCCGGCCAGATTTTGCGGCGGAGGGGATCGGATCAGTTCTTGAGAGAGAAACTCTGGTTGGGGTTAGAGAGAGAGTGAGTGTGAGGGGGGAAAATGTACAAGAACCAGCTTCAGGAGCTGGCACAGCGGAGCTGCTTCAACCTGCCTTCGTACACGTGCATTCGGGAAGGTCCCGATCACGCGCCACGCTTCAAGGCCACCGTTAACTTTAACGGCGAGATCTTCGAGAGCCCTCAATACTGCTCCACGCTCCGTCAGGCGGAGCACTCCGCCGCCGAGGTCGCTCTCAATTCGCTCTCCAACCGTGCTCCCTCTCACTCCCTTGCCGCCAGGATCCTCGTGAGTTTCTCTCTCCATCGCTGTTTTTTTCTTCTGCGTGTGGAAATTACCGAACTGTCCTTGCTCTGTGAGCTTTGCCCTTTCGCCTTCGTTTCTTGTGCAATGCTGTTTGTTTGCAGTGGAATGATTTGGTTTTGAATTTGAGGTTGCTGATGAATTTTGAAGCTAATTTGAGTGATTGTTGTTATTAGAAACCGATTCTGTGAATGAGATCGTGAGATTTGTTTCTTAGAAAGTGCTTCAGCTTTTCACTCCTCTGTTGTGAATTTTCGTAATTTTATGCTGACACTCTTCCTTTCTGTTGTGTTAACTTGAGAATAATTGTAAGCATTGTTTGTTTGCTTGTTTCTTTTGTGTGAATATTTTATGCGCGTTCTATTCGAAATTTATGTTTAAAAGGCTTCGTTTTCACTGTATGTATGAAGATATTACTGTTAGTTTTGTGGTTTATGTGCTTATGGGATGTAAATTTTTAGGATGAAACGGGAGTGTACAAGAACCTCCTGCAGGAAATTGCACAGAGGGTAGGGGCGCCATTGCCGCAGTACTTTACGTTCAGGTCTGGCCTAGGACATCTTCCTGTATTTACTGGGACAGTTGAGTTAGCTGGAATTATGTTTACTGGTGAACCTGCTAAGAACAAGAAACAAGCGGAGAAAAATGCAGCTATGGCGGCTTGGTCTTCTCTAAAGCAATGTAAGTGACTAGCTAGCTTTTGTCTGAATTTTTTCTTTCATGTGAAAAGATATGGAGCTTTATATCAGTTTGTGGTATAGATATTGCCCCAAGATGTTACAAAGATTCCCGGGCCCATCCCTGTATTCCTAATTCGTGTAACTGATGTTGCAATTAACCATGTGGAATTTTTCATATTATGGTACTGCTGAGGCAGTGTGCTTGCTGTTCCTACCCAATATATTTTCTTGTAGTTCCCACTTATTCGTGGTAAAGGCTAAATGATTCATCCTTGCACTTGCGACTTTCCTTTGAGAAACATAATATTATGTGCTAGATGGTTTTACCTGCGTATGTGCCTCTCTAAACTACCTTTTATCCACTCTTCTCTGTTCTAGTGAGTTTTAAGTGGGCTACCTAATAGCAGCAAATCACAATGCAGGGCAGGTGGCTCTCTGTAAATTATTCGCTATCTTAATGCTTCTGCCTTGAGCAAATTGTATCTGATATTAATTGGGGCAAAACTGCATCTATAGCACTGAAAATTCTGGGGGGGG
>Ga0209700_100292_pt1 | contig 89138 bp, 43 predicted proteins | sample SiratroredBW_FD_187528 | JGI IMG/M metagenome (GOLD analysis project Ga0209700, IMG submission 187528) | Root nodule microbial communities of legume samples collected from California, USA - Siratro red BW (SPAdes) (version 2) | ecosystem: Host-associated > Plants > Roots > Nodule | place: USA... | reverse complement strand
TACGTTTGTAGAAGTTTTTTTTTTTTTTTTCTTATTACTTATATGTTACAACTGCTTTAGAATGAATGATATCGAACTTAAAACGGGGATACACACACGTGCTAAGTGTGTATAAGAGAAAATAAGTAGAAAAGTAATTTCTTTTCCCTCTTGATTGAGGAATTTCTAAATGACAAAATATTTGTTCAAAATGATTCTATGTCTCGGTTTAGTACCCACAACTTGGGAAATTATTTTACCTTAGGTGTAAGATAATGGAGTTCGATTCAACTATTCTTCACATTAGTGTTTTTTTTTTTAATAAAATTGTAAAAATAATGTTTTTTTTAATGTGTATAAGATGAAATTTCAACTCTTTTCCGGTTTATATATATGAATAAAAAACACAAAAATATACGAAGATCCTATATTTAGGTTCTCTCTTACAAAAACTCGATCAAATCTCAATACAGCTTCTTAAGTAGGCCTAAAATAATCGATGTCAAGATTTGGCATGTATGACACCAATTTTTTGTGTTACATTTCTTCCTCATTTATAAATAAACTTGTTTTCTGCTTCTTGTTTCCTTGAGATGTTTTCAACTATTTCCTTCTGACATTACTTTCCCTTATGCAAATTTTCTTGAGTTTGTATTCACTAAGGAATTGCTCTGTCTCTTTGCTTCTGTTTTATGTCTTGATTGGACCTGTAGTTTATAGATAAAACTATCTCCCTACAGTTTCTCTAATCAGGTACCTATTATCACGTATTCCTCTCTTTTTTATACTCTATGGTGTGTTCTCATTTATGGTACCATCTTTACAAATCTATATTCGGTCTCCCAGAAATCAGTTAGCCCATTTCTTGCACAACATAGAATTCCAATTATTCATTGCACCTTTTGCTTAGGTGGACCAAAGCTTTTAAAAATTTGCAGCTGCTTACTTACTTCCTGGAGCCTATAGAGTCAATAAGTTAGATGGTTTAAGAACGATATTAAAAACCATTATTTTCAAGGCTAGTATGGATATGTTCAAACCATCGAAATATGTAAGCAAAGAAGCCTAGAAAAAAAATATGAAAACTTTGAGAAACAAAGCATATTCTTACCCATTTTTAGATATTTTTCATTAAACAAAATCACATATTTGCCTACTATTGATTTGTATCAGATCAAGTTCCCTTTCTTGCATTAAATTTATATTACCTTGTGGATTTTATACACAAACTTTGGACAATGGCAAAAATTCAAGTATGAGAATTTCACCTTCGGGTTTCGTTTCTTGTCCAAAACCAAACATTTACTTGATTTAGGATGAAATATAAAGTTGTTTATTTGTTTCCATATATTCCATATTGTGGGTACCTGGTAGAAAAAACTCTTTCTACATCGGTTTTAAAAAACATTCTACATCAGTTCCATAATCGATGTAGATGTAGACGATATAGAACGTTTCGGTTCTATAATCGATGTACTATGTGCATGTACTACACCGATTAATAAATAAATCATTGACGTATAATACTGACCCTAAGAGCACTTAGGAGGAGATACTACATGGGTTGTGACTCTCAACCCTTATTTAAGATTTAGTAAGTTTAGAAGGGAGTGAGGCGCTGAAATTATGTAGTATCTACCCTATTATATCGGTTAGGAGCCAAACAGATGTAGTTTCCATCATATTACATCGGATTACATCGGTTGTGGCTCCCAACCGATATCTGTATTTTAAAAAAAAATCAAAATTTTTCAACTTTCTTTGATAAAAGCTTTAATACATACAATGAAATATCACAAAAATTTTCCAAATTATTTGACAAGTATAGATAAGTGAAATAGAAAAAAAGATGTCAAAATACTAAAAAAATAAAAAACAAATAATAGATGATGAAATTTTGGAAAAATTTTGAATTTCGAACCCCCCTTTGAGATTGCCCACGAAGTTCGTTACGTCATTTCGAACAACTTTTATTTTTGGAACGTCTCAATCCGAGTTTTTTATAAAAAATTACGAGCGCTTTAAGTTCTTTCGTCTTAAAATTTTGAAATCTAGAATTTATGATAAATTTATACAATATAAGAACTCTACTATCAAATAACTAAATTTATATAATGTAACAACTCTACAATATAAGAACTCTACAATATAAAAATTCTATTAACCTGTATTATCATCATTGATGAAATATGTTATTTAAATCAAATATTAAGATATAAACTTAAAGATTTATAATAATATAGTAATGATTTAATATTTTAAATTATATAAAAAAAGTTAAATGGTTTTATCTCCTATTTTTCTATCTTTCTTATTTCTTTTTTTCACCACTCTTTTGTTTTCATTGTTCTCTTTTGTCCCGCACTCTTTTATCAATCTTTTCTTTATACTACTATATAGATTTCAAGTGTTAGCATTTTAATTTTTTTAACTTGGAAATTATTTATATCAATTATTAAATATTAAAAATTTAAAATAATTTAATGTTTATATTCAAATAATTTAAATGTATATTTTTATTTTTTAAAAATATATTTACTTTTTTGTGTTCAGTAAAAAAAGTTTCTATTTAAGTTGAAATTTATAATATTTGAATTATAAAAAAAATTACGAAAATTTGAACGAAAGCAGTTTAAATTTTAAACATTTTAATTTCTTATCTAAGGATATTAACAAAATAATGAATAGTATCATTCAGTATAAACGGAGAAAAAATATTTTCATTCCCAACTGATAATCACTTTAAAATAGTGGAGCATGGATAACGAATTAACCTTTATTTAATGTGGACTTTGTATAGTTTATTATTTTAAAAAAAAAATGAATGTTTAGCTATAAAGTATATGCTGTTTGAATAAAAAATAATAAATTAGAATTCTAGGAATTATAGTAATAATGTAATTACTTAAAATTAGATAATATTAAATTTTATTTAAAAGGTAAAAATTTGAAATCTTTTATACTCTTATTTATGTTTTTTCTCTGTATGTTTTTTCTTTGACTTAACTTTAATAGGGTTATTACAAGCTTAAGTAAGCTCGTAGAGTCATCTACTCGTCAATATTTTTTTTATTAACATTAACATAATTTCTTTTAAACTAAAATCAATCATGGTTGCTTTTTTAATGACCATTATCAATGCTATTTTTTTATCAATAAAAGTAAGTATTATTTATTAAGGTGATTTATTTTTGATTTATGTGAATTAAAATTGTTTTTAATCAACGTTAATAAAAAAAATAAGGTAAAGTTACTTCTTTACCAATATCAATCAACACTAATAAAGTTATTTTCTTTCAAAGAACCATAGTATTAACCTTTGTTAGAAAATTTCTATTTCTTATCAATGTATGCCACAATTGTTTTACCATCTACATCACTAGTATTATATGAATGTCATTTTTATATTTAATAATAACTAAAGTACTTTATAAAAAAATTAAAGTTCAATAAATTTGAATTATCTTATAAAAAATATTTTAGAAAAACTAGAAATTAATAGAAAAACTACTTAAATTTAATGTATTTGATTTCCTAAAAATTATGACATTTATTTTTATCTAAAAGACAGGTTTGTCTTTCTGTTTTAGTAATTAGTTAGCATTTTGTTACCTCAAATTTTTGGCTTAAGTGTGTCAAGAAAACTTGTTAATTTTGACACTGCAAGTGCATCATATATTTTACAATCTACCGATATTTAAATATATTTTCTAATTATTTAAGAAGTTATCAATCTTGCCCATACATTCGAATTCTATATTGGATGACAATAATTTCCATAATAAAGCGACCCGCCAACTAATTAATCGTTGAGACTGGAAGAATTGTCGCAAAATTAAGAGCTTTGATTTTACATACATACTGAAACAGCGGCTTTTGAGGCACACGGCGCAAACACTTGAAGGGAAAAATATAATAGAAGGAATAAAACGGAATGGATGCTCGAAAAAAATTTTAAAATTAAACTCCGCCTGTGGTATTATCGTCCTAATTCCATCACATGGAGGAGATTGCGCACTGCAATCTCTAACATCAATATCATTTATCCAATTATTAGATATTTCAAGCAGATTAAAGACTAGGAAATGGTTGTAAAGGAAAGGGAGTGCTATTCCATTTACCGGTTTGAAAAACACAAGGTATCTTTATAATAAAAGTAGAATTAGATCTGCGGGAAAACCCATTCAATAGGTACTATAAGCTCCAAGCACAAGTTTTGAATAATGAAGCAAATAAAATATCAGCGCAAAAGGAACAAAACTCTATTTTAAGTACGAGCCCAAAATCGAACCAAACTTTAGACTCAGCGCTTGCCACCTCCACCACCAAGCTTGGGTCCTTTGGGTGCAGCACCCTTGCTAACAGCACCTTTGCCTTGTGATTTTTGTAACTTCGCCTGAACTTCAGCCTTCTTCGCCTTCTTCTCATCCTTTGTTTTCTTTACCCTCTCTTTGATTTCACTGCAGGACATATCAACTATTACAATGAGACACTGTACTATATTTACATGACATACATACAGTACTATATTTGCAAGAGATACAAATGTTGTTATACAATCAAGCAACAACAGCATCGCCTTTAAACATGAGAAAATTAAAAAGAAAAGAAAACACACCGCAGAGCAGCTTCTCTGGCAGCATCACGAACTTCTGGCTTCTCTGATCTTTTCTTCTGAATAACTTCCAGTGTAGCACCAACAATGGACCTAGAGTAAGGTTTCTTGGTGGCCCTACGCCTCTTTTTCACAGCTTCTTGGGCAATATCCTGCACATCACAATTACACAGATAAAAAGTCAATGAAAAATTTAATCAAAACATACACACGCGCACAGAGATCCCAGGTAAAACAAAGAAAGTGGCACAGTAAAGTATAACAAGATGGTTATGATTACTGATATTGCTTAAGTAACATACAAACAATTTCATTTACATATTCACCTTCTTATGCTGTTTCCTGTACATGGCAGTCCAGGTGAGCTTTGATGGCTTCAATCGGTTGTGGAAATACCTCTTGCATTTGGAGTTGGCGAAGAGGAAGACCTACTCATTAAAAATCAATACTCTCGCATAAGTGATCAATTATCAAGACAGCATTACATAGTAACATATCATCCCTAAAATTCAAGAAATGCCACAATTATGTTACCTGAGAATCACCACGGACAAATCTTATGCCTTTCCCAGGGTAGATCTTTGCACCACTGAAACGGCAAAGCTCGGTCCTAACATACAAACATCAGCTATAAGTGAGCAGACCTTCCAAAGTGCAAAGATTATAATTTGAAATATCACCAACCATTTAATTCATACTAATACGTAAAAGGTGTGGAAAAAATTACAAACTTCAACCTAAAAAGGTCCTCAACTCAACAACTTACATAACACCAAAAGTAACTGCAATGTGTCTTCCATGCTTTACTATCTAGTATAACAATAACAAATTTCCAACAAATACATCCATTCAACAGAACAATCTCAGGCTGAAAACATTTCAAACAGAAAACGGTAGTTTTGAAGCGATCTAATATTCAATATTCCACTGGGATGATGGTGGACTTCATCATTCAAACCTACACCAGGTCAACAATCACAAATCAAAAATACACTTCAGCATTTTAGAAAATTTAAGGTTTTTGCCAACATAAGGCCCAAAAATGACAGCAGCGCAAATCTTTCATCTTCTGTAAATTAGTCAATCAATAATGCCAATTTCTAGCGAATCCATAACAATACAACAAATGTCTAAAAGAAAACGCAATCCCGCTTCAGCGAGCCTAAATCGATTGTTCAACAATATAACAACTGGCCTTTCCTAAAACGACGGCGTAGCTATCAACTACAACAATGACAAAACGACGACAAGTCGCGTGTTCGCACCGATATCAAAACGAAATAAAGAGCAGAAACGTTTCAATGAAGAACTTGAGAGCATGAAATTCAAGAATAAGATTATTGAATGTACAGAATTTGATTTTGGAGAAAACCTACTTGAGAACCATTGTCGCTGCTGTTCCTCCTCCTCAATCTCCTTTTCCTTAGAAACCCTAAAATGAAATGGTTGTTTATATCTATGTATACCCTAAATCTAAATAAATAGCCTTAGGTTATAATAAAACTACGATAATGCCATCAGAAATTAGGTCGGGTGGTGAACAGGTATTGATAGAAAGCCCAGATTAATCTTTCTCTGTCAGAAAAAAGAGGACTAGCTGGTATTGACTAGTTGGGCCTGAGCTGACTGTATGAATTTTGTTCAAAAAACCCCAAAATCTCTTTACTATCCAATAGGCTAGTTTAATTTTAGGATAATTCCATTTTGCACCCCCCACAATTTTCTTGTAACCCCATGAGTTTTAGATTCTACAATTCAAAAATTATTTTTAACTTCTGAAATGTATAATTTCAAATACTTTTCGACTTTTATTATCTAAAAATTATTCTTTTTATTACATAATTTGAAAACCAATTTTTATAAAAATATTTCTAAATTGTATAATATGATAATCTTTCAAATTACGCCATTTAAAAAAATATTTTTTAACTTTTAAATCGTATCATTTGAAAATATCTTCTAAATTACATAATTAGAATTTTTTTAATAAAAAAAAAATTAAATTACATAATCTAATTTTTTTTCTTAAATTCATTTATATCATAACACAGGTTAGTGAAACCTTATAAGATGAATGAACTAATTAATAATATATATATATATATATATATATATATATATATATATATATATATATATTAGTTTATTCATGTCATAAGGATAATACAATTACAAGAAAACATAGAGAGAAGCAAAGGATGATTTAATCTTTTAACAATAAGATAATTTGAAACTATGAAGTGCATAAATGACCTGATTTTACACCAATAATATATGGGCTGTTTGCCTTTCGAAAACCATCATAAAATTCTACTATATTTTATAATTCAAACAAATTATAGTTTTCTTTTCCAATGTGATGGGTATATTGTTTATATATTATGTTAACGTTCTTTGTCAGTTGTAAGTATGTATTCAATGTTTTTGTTCTTAAAATTTAAGGCAAAGTTTAGTAGGATAATCCTTTTAAAGTTAATTTATTTTAGCATTTTTTGACTATCCAGTAAAAAAATATTTAAAAGAGAAAAACATGATAAGTGTATAAGTGATTAACTATTAAGTTAATAATTATTTTAATTCTTAGGTTTATAATAATTTAAGATTGAATATTAAATTAGATAATTAATTTAAATTATAATCTAAATTTTCAATTTTAATCACTAAATGATTTTCTCACAATTGAACAATCTAAAACATAATTTTTTAAATGATAAAGTTCCATTGCATAAAAAATTCATATTTTTGAAAAATATCATAGTTCCTAAAAATAAATAATTGTAACATATAGCGATGAAATTACAAGTAAATTTAATATATTATTTCATATATTACATAATTAGTATGACAAATTAATTTAAATTATCCAAATATTTAACAAAATTGTAAAATATTAACAATTTCAATCAATATGTTATTCATTTTTTTCATTTAAAATTTTTTCTATTTTCTTTAAAATATGCCTTTATCATTTTACTTCAATAAAATAAATTTTGCAAATGTTATTATAGCAAAATTAAAACTATAAAAATATATTATTCAATTTTTATTATTAATATAATTAATCACAATTTAATAACTTAATAAATTATCTATATTCACACAAGTTACAGTTAAAAAAATAAATTTAAGTTATGATTATTATCCAAATATGCCATAAAACTTATTTCATTAATTTAAATTAGTTTATTCAAATTTAACTATTTATTACGGTTAAGGAAATACATATCTTAAATCAATTGATTATTAATTATTATAAACAAAATATTACACTAAACTTAAATGATTAGATATGTAAAAAATGGTGCACAGGGAAGAAAATCATTTTAAAAAGTAATAAAGTGGTAGTTGGTGAACTGGTTCATCAACCAAATCAGGATCAATGATTAGATTTGGCAAAAGGACTATTAGCTACATCATTGAATATTTGGTGTTCGTTTATTTTACTGTAAAATGAATCATAAATCACATCTCAATTATTAAAAAAAATCACATCTCATGAATCACACTATAATACAGTTTAAACTTTAGTGTTTGTTTTTGATTGAGATGGATGTTTGGAAAAAAAAAATTACGGATTATGGAACAATTTTTTTTTATATTGTTATAATTTTTATAATTTAAATATAATTAAAAATAAAACAAGAATTAATGTAGATACAAAACAGAGTCCATTCTATATTGTTATAGGTAAAAAAACTTTAATATTTTCAAATATTTAAAATTTTCCTTAAATTTAACTTTTAAAGAAACTATAATAAAAGCTTAAATAAAAACATTTGACATTAAATAATTATGAAAAATGAAAAAAGACAAATAAGGAAAGCCAAAATGAAAGAAATGATATAGTTATGTGTTTGAGTGGTAGGACATGTAGTAGTGGGATGCAATGAAAAAGGAAGGAAAGAAGAGGGTGGAATGAGTATACACAACAAGGCATGTCATTATGTAAGGATGAAGATGACACCTCACTCAAGAATTAAATTAACAGGGAAGGAAGGAAGGAAGTGAAAGAAACCCTTTTCTTTCTCTTCAACCAAACCCCTTCCTCTCTATTCCTATCTCTTCATTTTTTTTTTCTTTCCAACAAATTCACAAACACATAGAGTGCTTGTTCCTTCTGGCAATCCTTGTGTTGTTCGTGAAATGGGGGACAAGCACCATCTAGACGACAGCAGCGATTTCACCTCCGAGGACGAGGGCACCGAGGATTACCGCCGCGGTGGCTACCACGCTATCCGAATCGGCGACACCTTTAACGCCGGTCGCTACGTCGTTCAGTCTAAGCTCGGTTGGGGCCATTTCTCCACTGTCTGGCTCGCTTGGGACGTCAAACATTCTGTCTGTTCCTCTCTCTCTCTCTCTCTCTATCTCTCTGTGTTCTAGGTTTATTCATGAAATGGTTTTGTTTTTGCCTTTTTGAGTTCAGTTGCGTGTTAGGCTGGTTAATTTCTAATCTAGAATCAGTGCAAGAGATTATTGGCGTTTTAGCAGCGGTTGACACTAAATTGGCAGCGGTTTTTTTATTTTTGGATTTTGTTGACTTGTTTTTTTTTTTTTTTTTTTTTTTGGTTGTGTGGAGATCTGCAGAGATATGTGGCTTTGAAGGTTCAGAAGAGTGCTCAGCACTACACTGAGGCGGCCATGGATGAGATAACGATTTTGCAACAGATTGCGGAGGGAGACCCTGACGATAAGAAATGTGTGGTGAAGCTTTTGGACCATTTCAAGCATTCTGGTCCCAACGGGCAGCATGTCTGCATGGTGTTTGAGTACCTTGGGGACAATCTTTTGACGCTTATTAAGTACTCGGATTACCGCGGGTTGTCTATTGCCATGGTTAAGGAGATTTGCTTTCACATTCTGGTTGGATTGGATTACTTGCACAAACAGCTTTCCATCATACATACTGACTTGAAGCCTGAAAACATCCTGCTTTTGTCGATGATTGATCCATCTAAGGATCCTAGGAAGTCTGGGGCGCAGCTTATTCTTCCTAATAGTAAAGATAAGATTGTGCTGGAGTCGACAGGTGTGAAAGATACGAAGATGTTGAATGGGGATTTGGTTAAGAATCACAAGAAGAAGATTAAGAGAAAAGCTAAACAAGCTGCCCATGGTTGTTTTGAGAAGGAAGCTTCTGAAGGAGTTGAGGGTAATCCTGAAACTTCTGGGGCTGTGGAGTCGTCACCTAATGCGAGTTCTGCAAGAGAACGGGCTTCCAGTTCTGCAGGAACTAGCAGGTTATCGGATGCTGATGGAACAAAGTTGAAAGACCAGGGTAACAAAAGAGGAAGCCGATCAATGAGACAGAAGCTGCTGGCATCAGTTGATCTCAAGTGCAAGTTAGTGGACTTTGGCAATGCCTGCTGGACATATAAACAGTTTACTAATGATATCCAGACAAGACAGTATCGGTGCCCAGAGGTGATCCTTGGGTCAAAATATTCTACGTCTGCAGATCTTTGGTCCTTTGCTTGCATTTGTTTTGAGCTTGCAACTGGAGATGTGTTATTTGATCCTCACAGTGGTGACAACTTTGATAGGGATGAGGTATGTGTATTTTGTTTACTTATTTGTATGTTCTACCTGATCATTCTAATGAGATTGCCGTCCGTACCAGTTGTGGGATTCAACCTATGTATTTTTGGTTTGCATACCCCCCTCCCCAAAATAGTGAGAAAGAAGTTTGTTTGCAATGTTTAGACATAAACTTTGGGTGATTGAAAACTGCAGACTAGATAAAACATATGCTAGTATGGTAAGGTACATTTGATAGGGGCTGAATCAGATCTATTAAAATCCGGCATTGTTCATGAAATGGGATGTAGGAATTTTATGGTATTATTCATGTTGATGAACTTCACGACTCCTGTATTTTTGGTTTAAATATGTTTTTTGGTCTTTGTAAATATGGACAAATTTGTTTTTGGCCCTCAATTTTTTTATTGCATTTGATCCTCGTAAGTATTAAAATGGTCCTTGTCACTGACTAGTAGTAACATGATATGCATTTAGTCATGGCATGTTAGCAGCCATCCTAAGATGGCATGCAATGTGTGTTGAAAGCTTCCTTAACTGTGGTCACCCTTATCTTGCCTTAATTGTGGCTTATCAGAGTTTGTTGTTAGTGTTTTAGAAAAGGGCTAATTAGAAAGGCTAAGTTAAGCGCTGTAATGTACAATCACCGGGACGTTGACTCTCAATGGATTGAAATCCTACATTGACTAGATATATGACCTTTGTAGTCCTTATAAACCTTGCGCAGTATTCACCTTACAAGTAAATTTTGTGAGGTTGATTTAGGCCCTTAACCCAAATTTTGAGATAAGATCAAAACCTATTCTAGATCCACTGATTGGCCACTACTTGCCACATTTTATGCCCATGGCCCTGGGCATTAATCAAAACAAAGTCTTATCCCACTAGGAAAACTCATGTCAATCAAAATTAACAAAAGTAATTTGAAGGATGATAACCAAATTTAGCCATATTTACATGGAGTATATTTGACCCTTTCATGTTTCCAACTTGTTCATTTCCTTGGTTGAAGGGATTAAATATATGGACTTTTTCAAGTCCAAATTGTTGAAGGTGTTTTGAATCCTAACGCAAAATTACTTAATGTGAATCATCATCATTCACAGCTGAAGTCAATTAATCTGAAATATAAGCTCAAATATCATTGAAGCCATAAATTGGATCATTGACTGAAGTAATAAAACCCCTTTGCTAATAAACCATTTTTTTTAATTTACCATTAACCAAAGCACAAAATTTTAACTTGTGGAATGATACAATTATAGCCCCAAGTCGGCATCAAAACCATTTATGGAGCTGAATGAGTGCAAGTGCAACACTTTATCTTAATTTTTGTGTAACATCCAGTATATCATTAATTTAAAAAGGCAAGGTCTTTATGCTCAATATGTGCAGCATCCCATATCCTATTCACGATGTTAGCTCTGTACCTTTCCTTGTCCATATGGTAGTGGCTGTTGAGGGCCTGATATGTATGTTCCAGCTCTCATAACTGCTATTGGGATCACTGTTCTTGGTGAGCCTTGACTGGAACATAAACTGACTAGCTCAAATATTATATGCGAATGATCAGTCTTGGTAGATGTTTTTTTTGTTTATATATTAACTATATACTAAGGTTTTTGTTTTGTCACAAACAAACAATTTTATAAGAGAGGATAAGGTGTGTCTTCTAAAATATAGAGAAACTTGAATGGAAACAAATTTCACAAAAAAATTGCACTGTCTTACTAGGCACTATAGGGTTAGGAATGTAAGCATTGGGAAAAAGGTTGGGGTAGCGCATTGTGGAAAAGATGGTAGAATCTTGTCTTATTAGTTGGTTTGGGCATTTGTGGAGAGATTTGTAAAAGGAGACTAGATAGATGGAGGGTAGGGCAGGCATTAGAAGTAGCGGAAGACTGAAAAACTATAGGCAAAACAATTAAAGAGTATGTAGAAGTCAATAATTTGCTGTTAGACATGGGTGTGTTTGGGTAAGCATAATTTTAGTGCTTACTGAATAAGTTCTTATCATAAGTTGGTTTTATAAAAGAGGAAATGGGGTTAACCTTTTTCTTATGCAAGTTATAAGTTGTGTTCATAAGCTATGTCGAAGAGCTTTCTAAAATAAGCTGAATGGGTATGTCATAAGCTATTTTCATAAGTTTTTCCAAATACTTATCAAGTGTCTGTATCATAATATAAGCCCAAATAAGTTATAAATAAGCTATTCTAAACACATCCATAATTTATGATAGAATATGATGACATCATTTGATACCCTTTTTAGTCAACCCTAGGACAAGGCTTGGCTATTGTTTTTGTCATAGTTATCTAGTCTTGTTGAATTATTAATAGAAAGTAAATGCAGTTGCAAAGACCATGGGTTTAACATTAAATAAAACTCAAATCCAAATTCCGTCATTAAGGTACTTCAACTCTTCAATATCCTTTTCATGAGTTTGGTTTGCCACTGAACACAAATACACTGGAAAGGAAGAACTTATTTGTGTTCCCAGAAATGTAGCCTGAGTCGATCACATCTTAGTAGTGAAATAGAGTCAAATAAAATGCCTTGTTCCCGAGCATCTTATTATCGCTGAGATGGAAGGTCTTTTCAACAGCATTCACGGATGTAAATAATTGTAATAAAATCTGGTTGCTAGTTTATTGTGGTTTGTGTTTTCATGTATGCTTTTGCAGAAACTGAGTTAGATATTTTAAATATATCATTAACACCAATTAGTTGTCATAATTTCATCAGTTAAATCGTTTATTGCTTTACAACTTGCTACCAAAATAACCCATGTTTTGCAATGATTGTCGTATATGATTTTTCGAGTAAAATATCTATTTTTAATTACTACCAAAATAACCCATGTTTTGCAGTGATTGTAGTATAAAATTTTCCGAGTTAAATATCTGTATTTAAGAATGCTTTTTTCTGCCTTGCTTTTGTCCTCCTTGTTCCTTGCAACTTTTCTTTCCATAGTAATTATCATGGTTATCAAAATTGCAAGTCAACTTGTAAACTCATCCGAGTATACCTTCTCACACCCTTGAACGTAGTTAACTTGCACGTATAATTGTTTTAGTAGACTTGAACAAACTTGCTCAAACTCTTATTAAAATTGTGAGTTTAGAGTTCAATCTATGAGCACTGTTGGACATTAAAAAAAAGCTTAAAACGACACTGGATTTCTTTGTTTCAAGGTCATGATTTATGCAAGATGCACCTAGGTAATCATTCCATGGTTCACTTGTTCTCTTTTCCAATCTTCTTTCTCTATTGGGTGTTGATGTTGTGTTCTCCTATCGCGAAAACAAATCTGCCTTGGTGTCTTTTTCAGCTCTGCTCTGTTTTTGTTTTGATGTTCTCTTTTGATTTGTTCTGGACACCTTGACGATCTCACCACTCTCCTATTTCCTTTCTCTTGTCCGTTTCATAGATAGGGATAGCACAAGCTACAGATTAGCGGGTTGTATCATATTGGGGTTTTAGGTCTTTTTACTGCTCTCTTGATATTTTGGAGTGTGGTCCTCAATTTAAGTCTAACAGCTTCTTATGTAAAGCATAATACATAATATAATATAATATAATCAACTAAAGTAATGATAAAAGGATAATAATGCTAGGAAGTCATGTATAGTTAAACTCTGATCAGTGTCATTGATGGCAGATTGTGGTGGCTGGCCAAAAGTCTACCCTATAAATATGATAGATAGTGTTGTAACATTTGGTGGAAGCATGACTTTTATAAATAGGGGATTGTTGGAATAAAATTATCCTAATATCTATATAGTTATTAGGAAAAATATCCCTAGTATATACACATTCATTTCAGCTGATTTTTATTTCCTTTTTTAAGAGTGTAATTGTTACAAATAGAGGAGTTTGTTAGGCCTAATGTGTCACCCGCTATCGAGTTCCTCCCTAGTCCATGCTTGAGATGTCCAATCCTTGATGTGAGGAGATGTGTTGAAGATCCTGCATTGACTAGAAATAGAGTCAAATTTACAAATATAAGTGGGTTGTAAATCTTATCTTACCAAGTTGGTTTTTTTGAGGTTGAGTTAGACGATGTTGTTGGTGCCATGGATCATTGTATACATCATTGTAATTGGATTGTGGAGAGAGAAAAACATAGATGGAGCAATGTGGGATATTGTGTATCCATTGGAGAGAATATTGTCTCCGAGCAAGAAACAAAATGTTGTTGCTAGATCAAGTTCAGTAGTTGAATATGGATCTATGGCTTTGGCTACTTGTAAACTGGTGTGGATTAAACAACCCCTTCGCGAGTTGAAATTTTGTGAAGTTGAGCAGGTGAAGTTGTATTGTGATAATAAGGAAACCCTTCATATTGCTTCCAATCTTATGTTTCATGAAAAAAGGACCAAACACATAAAGATCAATTGTTATTTTATCATGGAGAAGCTGCTGTCCAAGGAATTGTGTACTCAATTTATCTGCTCTAAATACCAGCTTGTAGACATTCTCACTATGTCCTTGAGAGGGCCTAAAATTAAATTTATATGTTACAAACTTGCTACATACAATTTATATGTTCTAGCGAGAGGGGTAGTGTGAAAGCTATGTTTGTTATAGTAGTGTACAACTTGCATAAAGCTGTTTTCGGGTGTACCTATCTTTAGGATAAGGAACATAGATTAAACGGACTTTCATCACATTTAAATTCAAGTGTTTCTTTGACAAGACAGCAAAATGTATCTTCCAAATTATGGAGAATAATTTATGTAGCCATACTTTTACATTTCAATTTGATTTGCAAGTCACCCTTCTAGAGTCAAAATGGTGCATTTTGAAAATTAATCCGTGATGGATTGCATTTAGTCATGATGCTTATTTTGAGTAAGCATAAAATAAAATTATGTGCATTTTGTGTTTATGACAACCATGCTTGGTAACATTCTTTCCTAACCAGGAATTTGTGTGCTTTCTGTTTGTTGACGTGAACTAGACGTTAGGTAAAGTTAAATCTAGGAGGTCACATTCTTATATAAAAGCGTCAAGGCCTCTCATAGTAGGACTAACCTCATCACCTATTAATTTTTCATATGAAATTTCAAAGCATTGAAATAACCCGAGAAAAAAAAAAATATACAAAACTTAGATCCTTTCAAAGAAGAGAGCTTGGCCCAAGCATTTGTATGACCATTTCTTGTACGTAGTAAACCACCTATGTCCCCTTCCTATAATATCAAGACGAACTGTAATTGGGACATGGAGAGAGTCAACCTTTATAGGTACTCTAGTGATTTGCTTTAGATCAATACAAAGTAAGCTGTCTGGTGAAGACACATGAATGCTTTTTATTTTATGTTAAATCTCTAACATGCCCCAAATGTATAAGATATTTGTGCTTTAAGCATGTTTCATACACAAACCAGCATGGAATAGAGCTTAGCCTCGTGGGTTGTGGCACTGTGTCCATATTCCTTTTGTACATTGTCTAGACAGGTTTAACTTTTTTAGCTTGCCTAATCATTTAGGCAAAAATTCTATAAAAGAATATATTATTAGGCAAATTGATTGATTCAGGCAGATTGTCTTCCTTTTGGTGAAACAGTTCGGTTCGCGCGCTGTTTACTTATGCAACTTCTTGGATCTGCTTATCTTTCCGAGGACTATATAGTAATTTGCTTTGTTTGGGAGTGATTTGTTAAATCTTTATATTATGTTAGTTTATTTTCAGTGTTGCTGACGTTTTGAAATAATTTTTACTTGCATTTGCGCTCCGTTTTTTATGTGTAATATTCTTATTGTATCTCAGGACCACTTAGCATTAATGATGGAACTTCTTGGAATGATGCCACGTAAGGTAACAATATTGTTCTATCCATTTTTTGGGTCTTAACCATTATGGTTCATTGGTTCATGATTAACTTGAGTGTGCGAATTATAATTCTCAGATAGCACTAGGGGGGCGTTATTCCCGTGATTTCTTTAATAGATATGGTGATTTAAGGCACATCCGGCGGTTGCGATTCTGGCCCTTGAATAAAGTCCTCATGGAGAAGTATGATTTCAGTGAGAGAGATGCAAATGATTTGACGGACTTTTTGGCTCCTATCCTTGATTTTGTTCCTGAAAAGCGGCCTACAGCTGGTCAGTGCCTTCTGCATCCTTGGATCAATGTAGGTCCACGTCTTTTGGAGCCATCTGTGCCTTCTAATCACAACCCAGCTGCTGAAACTGCTGTTTTGGATCAGAAGAAAAAGGAAAAAGATGAGAGGGAGGCCATGGAGGCAGGAGTGGGAAATATTGTTATCAATTCAGATTCTAAATTACTGATGCAATCACCATCAAAGAAAGCCTTCCAAGCCACCCAGCAGTAGTTGATCTGGCAAGAGCTCTTTCCTGTGTTACTGTTTCTATGTTCTAATGCGTGCCCCTACATCGTTTCTCTCAATTGTTGGTGCCCATGGGAATTGTGTTTGGGGCATGTTCATTTCATGGGTTTGGATGGGGTAGGAAATTCAGGTGCCAGCTAAATCCTTTCAAGTCTTTCACATTGCATACGACAGCTCTCACTACTAAGAATACCGTTGTCATATACCCCCTGCCTTGTTTCTCATGCATATGATAGGTCATAGATGAGCCTGTCAACTGGTTACATTGACTTGTTTGTGATTATCATGTACTCTTGTGCTTAATGATATTCTTGATATTAAAACAATATAGACATTTTCAGGAATTTCATTAACTAATTTTTAATTTTATAGTAACAGGAATGTTGAAAGACAAGGAGTAAACAATTTAGTTGAAATCAAGAGTGGATTTGGTTCTTGTATTTTTATTAATTTGGGACCGATGGGAAGGGAAATTAGTCTCATACAGAGGTTACGCTTTCACATGTGGTAGTAATGAAGAACTTGCAAAGAAGGAACGCCAAGTTAACTAAATTTTGTTGTTTTTTGGTTGTGCCAGTTAAACCAATTTCATAGATTGAACTTTTTTTTAGTTTTGGTTTCTAGATTACTTGTGAGATTTAATTTTTTTTATTATTATTTCTTATGTATGAATCGAGTTTTAGGATTAGGTTTCAAGTAAGTGTCTTCTTTTTTGTAAACACCACCCCGCCCCCCTTCTCTTCACATGCATGTGTGTGTTGAGTTTTTATTAATTTTTTTTGTTTATTAGGTATTTAAATTTTTTATATTTTTTTTAATTAAGTTCGTATTGTTTAATTTTTTCCTTAACGGAGTGACATGATTGTTATCTTGATGTCATCTTGTTTGTTTTCACGTGTTAAGAAGTGTTAAGAAATGTGAAATTTTGTATTGTTATGTGAAATTTTGTATTGTTGTTAATATAAAATAATAATTAATTTTTATTGTTTTAATTGAAAATATGTTAGATAACGAGATCTTCCTGTTTTCTTATGATTTTCACGTCATTACCTACAATGATGAAGGAATTGTCACCGTCACTATTATTAATGAAGGTGAAAATGAAATTTGACCGGATCTCAATTGAAAATATTTAAATTTATAAAAGTCTTAAAACTTAATTAAGTTATATATATACATATACACATTAATAAATAAGTAGAACACTCTAAGTAAAATGCACTATATTTTCTCCATCTTATTTATTCAAATTGATATCAGGAGCCTCGATTATTTTTGTCCATTATCTTTGGAAATCATTGTCATCGATTTTGTTTTGACAAAGTAAGGATTAAATGAATCTCGAGGGATGCGTTGCTCGTCACTAGCTCCTCTTCAGGTGTGTGACTCCTATGTATTGTCTTCTCAATGTTGGAATCACAACGAACCATCATCATTCGTCTTGAAACGTTTTTTGGGCATGTTTATATCCTTGTCCTTCTAGTTCATTGGTTATAGTTCATAGCTATAATTTGTTTGTGGTTGTCTTTGGAATGACTTTTACTTTTCCTACTGGACAAAATATTATCTTCGTTTGCATATTTTTAGTTATGGTTCCTTGGTCAAGGGTACCTTGACCAATTGGAGAAGGATGTCATTGTTCTTAAAGAAATTGGACTTTCAATTATATGTTATTTTATGGCAATTAGTTGAGTAGGATGTCTTAAAAATTTTAAGATTATTTAAGACATGTTCTTTCTTTTGGAAAAAGGTGCCCGATGTTCTTGCTAGTAACATTCAACATCTTTTTTTGATGCAACTCAAATAGTAACCTCTCTTATACATACCAATGAAGTAAGATGATCCTAAGTTAAAGAAGCCTACACTCAAATTTTAGCTAATGATCAAAATCCTTCATGGATAGCTTAGTCAGTAGACTTCGTTGGGTGTTAAAAGATGAAAATTCGGCTAATGTTATTAAGAACTAGCAACTATAGCACCATGAGGAAGGGATGGAGGTCGTAACTACTAAGGAGGACATGACGGCCAAAGTGGGCATCCTCAATGCTCATATTATAAGATATTATAAGAGAACGGGTCATATCCAAGAAAGATGTTATTTCTTGCATGGTTTTCTAATCTAAATCTAAAAATTTAGAATCTAAAATTTCTAATGAAGAGTGTCAAGAATTTTTTAGATACTAATATGAAAAATCAATCAATCATAATACAATTCTTTTCAAGGTCAAGTATGTCAAATGAATGCATTTCTCAATTTATGAAATAAGTATATTTAAATAATGAATAAACATATTCAATTACAAGTTAATGTGAGATGAAATACAATTTGATTTACAATCTATCATTTAAAAACTAGGTATAGACTGGCTAGTCTCCTTGCATCTGCATTTAGACAAGTGTTAATATAATCATAAATCTATCAAAGCATATAAAATATCTATAAGATTTATTATCATTAAAACTTGAATGCTCATAAGGTTTATTGTTAGACAGTAAAATGGAGTGTTGAACTTGTGCGGTTTAAACTACCCTTTAAGAGTTCAAATTTTGTAAAAATGAATAAATGAAGATATATTTCTACATATTATCTTCATTCCAGTATTGTATGAAAAAACTAAATATATAAATATTGATTTTTAATTTATTAGAGAAAGATTATTGTCCAAAATCTTATTATTGAGTTTGTCCGTTTTAATTATTAATTAAAAAATATTCTAACTAAATTCGAAGACAACATAAGATTTATTTTATATGTTTTAAGCTTGGTGCATATTAACTATAGCTCAATTTGAGAAGAAGTATTGAATATAATATTATTTTTTGTATGAATCCAGTTGTACGATTAGGATTTCAAATAAGTATCTTGACTCTTTATATATATATATCAATGAAAAAGGTAAAACGTAGTTGGGTCTGCAAAGCATAACATGCTCCTACTTCAGAATAAAAACCAATCACGAAAAAAGCCAAATCCGGGAGGGTACCTTTTCCTTCGTTTATGGCAAGTGTTTTGACAGTTCCGTTATTTTACAAAAGTTAAAACCATTTATTATAAGTTATATGATGTATCTTTATTTTTATTTTAATTTCAATCTTTATCGTACACACATTTTAAAAATGCACCCGCGATTAAAAGATATTTTTTTTCTGTTCATGTCACACACATATGCTGACGTAGTGAAAAACATCCCTTAAGATGAAGAGAGAGAAAAATTAAAAATTCAAATAATTCGTAATGATAAGAGGAAAAAATAGAAAAAGGATAAAAACAATACTGTGATGTATATGAATACCATTATTGGTGCTAAATAATAATGATTAATCAAGTGAAAGAGGTTGCCGATCTTGACACGAATGAGTCTTTTATTGTGGTTTTCTGAAATGTTTTTCTTTGATCAATTACCCTTCCTTTATTCTCAAAACCTGTGGCTAAAAATAAACTCCCAACAATCATCATTCATAATTCAAATATTGTCTTGAGAAATTTGTTTACGCCTCTGGGTTTCTTTCTAAAGTTAAACACATTATTCAATGGACCCAATGATGAGGTGGGGTTTGCAAGTGTCTCTTACCACTTACGAGGAGGAACTTTGATGGCATAATTGAATAGGGGCATTTTACTTACAAAAATATTTTATATATTTTATAGTATATACTGAGGTCAAGTTTCAAAGTATTTGATCAGATCTTTTCCTTCACACCCAGAAGAGAAATTGAGACAAACACAATTTTGAAGAGTTACAAATAGTTGAAGTTTTTTCTTTTAAATGACTTTTAACCTTTGTAAATTTTTTTCGTAAAGGGACAAATTTAAATATCATTATTATATTATTGAAGCCAAAAAATATAGCATGAACGATTGATGCAGAACGTGGTCACGTGATCTTTCTGACACTCTGTACGCAGTACACGACAACATTCCAACGATGCATTATTCCGTATTCAATTTCCCCACAATGAAACCGTAATATTCAGACCAAAATTTCGGTTCATTCAATTTGTTGAAAGAATCCAACTCCGAAAAAGTTAAAATTCATTTAATAATCCACACATTTATGACCAAAATCCCTGACTGCGACACCGATATTTATTTATTTGTTCTTGTTCACTTTTGTTTTCCTTAAGACCCTCAACAAATTTGGTCCACCAGGTATGGTTACAAATAGAAGAGATAAATTTTCTAATTAGTGTTATAATGTTCCAAAAGTCTTAAATCTTATTGGGAAAATACTAATATTTTAAGATGGTCCACTCATTATATATGAGAATGTCTGAAGAGGTATCTTGATCTTTTGAACATCCAAACATATAAAACAAACTGATACCATTTAAATTATTTCTTTTTCTTTACACAAATTCAATAAAACTGAAAGCACTGTGACATGTGTTAGCGAGGAGCTAACACTCATTCACAAATTTATTCACACAAACCTTATTATTGTCGACACTGATGTTCCTGTTGGTCAACTAGGCATTGACCAACATTGGTTAGTGCCTTTTACCACACACTTCATTTTTATCTTCACACCAAATTGGATTTTTCTTCTTTTGCTATGCTCACTACATGCAGTCTGAAATAAGATATATCACTGGCTGGAACAGAAGCCCAAGAATCCCATGAACTCGTGGTTGTTTATCTTTTCAATGCTGTTCTCAATGCCAACAACACCTGAAAGAAAAAAAAAATGTGTCACAATCAGATACTTCCATGCAAAATATATTAATCACATTAATAAGAAAAAAATCGTTATCATCAATTTATGTTGGTTTGCTTTACCCATTGTGAGAGCACTAGCAAAAATGACACCAGACAGGATGAATACAATGATTGATGCTCTCCCAAGAAATGCAACAAATCTTCTCACAAAGAACTGTCCCCAGAAGCCAGCCAAAATAGAAACTGATGTGAGGTATAATGCTGCAAGAAATACAAGGAAATAGGCTATAGTTATATTCCTGAAAGTAACTAGATATATAACATTAAAATCAATGTACTGTAGATTTATAAAGGCTGAAGAGTTTATGTAAATTACCATAAGGAATGGGAAACCTTTTGAGAAGGTAGAATTCAACCACAGACAAAGATGAGGAAAACATCATGACAAATGTTGCTGTTGCACTGGCAACCTACAAGATGTGATAAAATACCTTGCAAGTTAAGTTTTTGAATTAAGATGCAAATGTAACTGTGTTGGTTCAATTGAAAGGGAACATTAATCTACCTGAGGGATGACACCAATCTCTAGAAGAAGAGGGCCCAAAATGAATCCACCACCAGAACCAAGTAGGCCTCCCACAACTCCCCCTACAATGCCACATAATGCACAAAATGCTAGGTTCACAGCAGTCCATTCTATAGAAGCTCCACAGATGTATTCCAAATTCCCTGTGCTCACTCTCCTTTTGTGCTCCTTGTACAACTTCACTGCTTCATATCCAAACACTAAAAGTGCAATTGGAAACTGGAAGAGAAAGAGAATAACAAGTGCAAGCAAATTAGTTCAATCCCCCACTACATATATACTAAGTTGAGTTTATGTGTTTTTGCTTATTTTATAAACTAACCTGCAAGCCAAAGAGCACCCAATACCAAAAACTGCAGGCCTCTACATCATTCTGCAGACCAAAAATAGTTATAACACAATTGAATAGATGTGTGATTGACAAAGATTAGAGGGGTGGGGCACTTGCCTTGATGACTTGAACTAGTAGGAAACCAGCCCACACCACAAACAGTACCAGAATCCTCTTCCACCTAAGGTTGAGACATAAAATTTCCTGAACAGTTTTCAGGTGAGAACAAGGTGAAGTAAGCAAAATTTCCACACTCATTTCTGATAAAGCAAAATGAATAATTTGTCAAATGTGCGAGAATTTTACATACCAGAGTTGACTTCTCTTCTTTAGGAATCAAAGGCTCACATTTTGTGTCGATTCTAACTGCAAATTTGAGGAAACAAAGACAACACTCAATTCAGTCAGAGAAACAATAGGATGCTTAAAAATTAGAAATCTTTAGTGAATAGAAAATTTTGTGTACTATTCACTTTTTTCATTGATATGAAAAGATAAAATTGTGAAAGTGTACATGCCTGTCTTATCTTCATCACGGGAATTAATCAAAGTCGCTAGTTGCTTGGTCTTTTCTTTCTGCAAAATAGCAAACAAAAAGTAAACACGGAAAGTTAGCAAGTGACCATTCCCAAAAAGTGAAAAACTTAGGTTGATGAATTGAAATAATTAAAGTTCATGGCCTCAAATCAAGAAATTTTGACCTTGTGAATAGTCTCTTCTCTCCACATGGCGATTCCTTTGAAGAAAGACCTTGAAGAAGTCCCTGCAGAAAAATTAAAACCGATATATGAAATGAGACAAAAACACTCTCCTTGGCCTATAACGGATTCATTCAAAGAAACAGATTGGTTTCTATTGCACACACCTATAAATAGAATGATGATAAGAACAGTAATAAGCCAGTAAGGGAAGACAACACTGAGAGCAACACCAACTGTGATTCCAAGCATTAGCATAGGCTGAAACAGAAGCGCCAGATCATAGTCCAATATGGGCACCTCTTTCGTTGGATGGGGCACTCTCACATTATACCAAACCGATGATGCTGATGCCCCCATAATCATACCTGAACATTTACAACAAACCCAGATGTGACCACAAATTTCAACCATTTTTTGGGAACCCATAACCAAGAAAGTAACACAAAGTACAGAAAATTAGTCACAAGAGAAAGAGTTAATTTTGTACATTTAGAAAGAGCAGCAGCAGATTTAGTATCAAAGCCAAGAAGCAGATTGAGCATGGGAACAAAAATGCCCCCTCCTCCAACCCCACCAACGGTTCCACATGCTGATCCAAGAAACCCAATAACCGTGGCCAATACAAGTCTCCAACTTGGCTCCAAATCCTGCATACAAACAACACAACACCATCCAGCATGATTCCTGGTAACTAAAAGAACTATCTTTTGAAACATCAAATGTTTAGAATACATAATACTAGGAAAAAAAATCAAATGACTTTTCATGATAAAAGTAAAACAACAAATAACCACTTCTGTTTTTCATAATTTTGTAAAGTATATAATCAATTTCACATGCTTTTGTAACATATATTGTTCCCTACACAGCCTTCCTGAATTGAACCTCTCAACACATACTAAATGACACAGCACCAAGTCATATGATTAAACTGTACCACACCATGTTGACAAAGATTAACCCTTTTGCTCACAAATCACATATTGAGAAGCTTACAGGCCAAACTCGACGGGTTCCAGACACACTGGAGGCTAACAAAGTTGTTTTGTGACCATGATAGAGATGGTTGGTGAGAAAAAGCGCAGACAGAACAGCACAAGAGAAAGCAAATACGAGATAAGCTATGAAGGCTCTTGAAGACATTAACATGGTGATAGATGAATCAACGATGGTTGTAGTGTGTTGTTTTGTTGTGTTTCACATAGTATATATAAGTGGAGGAAACAGTAGCAAATTTGTAACTGCTTCTACTTTCGAATCACGTGGCACCTGGTCACTGGACGGTTGTTCATGAATATCAACTTTGTCTCAATCTGTGATTGATTGAATTTTTTTTTCTTTTTATTTTCTTTCCATTTTTATCAAGATTTGGTGTCAACCAGAATATCCTCTCTAAAGTATGAGGAATCCTAATTCATGACACTTTATACACTGGTTGGTAAAAAGGAAAACTTTTAGTTTCTAAAGAATGATTATTTGGGTAATATTTCAAAAATCTAAGACTCTAAAAAGAAATTGTTTCAGTTTGTTTTTTTTTTTTAAATAATATCATTCTTAAATTATGTTTATCAAAACTGATTTCAGCCAAATTATTACCATAAGTGTTTTATGGAGAACTGCAAATATAACTTTTCTTAATAAATCATATTACTTTTTTAGATAATTTAATATAGGAACAAATTAAAAATTTAGTAAAAAAGATAGTATATTACCTCTTTATCTATATTTATAACATTAATAAAAAAATATTCTTTTTAATTACTTTTTTTTATAGAAATTACTATTATTTTACTCTTTAAGTAATTATTCTTTTAAAGTTAATTAACTACTCACAATAAAACACAATCAATACAGTAAGAAAAAAATAAAAAAATTATTTATTTTTATAATTACTTTTTATAATTTAGAAATAATTTTTATTTTAATAACTACTGTTATTTTAATATTATTTTTTATAATTATTATACTAATAACTTTTTTTTCTTACCTTATAAACAAAGTAAACACATATTATGTTTCCACTAATTTATTTTCACTGCATTTGTTTTGTTATTGGATATAATTTTAACTATTTGTCCTTTTTGTCGTAATTGTACGGTGCATTTATGACTATTATCATAAAAGACTGTCAAACTGCACCAACATTATATGCCACTAACTTTTTGCAATATATGCATAGACATGTCACTGGATCACACTATTCATATAAGAAAACTTTGATTTCAGAACTACAATTTGTAGACAGGCACATGTTAATTGTGGTATAATTGTATACATAGTCACATTAATTTTGGCATAGTTATATATGTAGTTAACGATAAAATGGAATTTTTTTAAAGATATTTAAGCTATTTTGTTACGAAAAGATATAATTAGATTTTAAGTATTTAAATTTAGAATTTGAAATGTGATAGAAGTCCAGTACATCTATTTGTGTATAAGGGCATCTATTTGTATAAGGGAGATTTCGTGTGACAGTTGTTGTAGTGACGAGCGATGGTGGGAGACCATCGACGGTGGTGAGCGAAAGTGGGAGATCATCGACAATGGGAGACCAGCAATGCGATGGCGACAGCGGTGGCGGCAGTAGGAGCGGTAGTGTCAGTGTGAACGGTGGCGGGGCAGCGACGACAACAATAGCGAGATTAAAGAGATTTAAGATTCAAACTCACTGTTTCTCAACTCTTGATGAAATATGTTGGGTAGCTTTCTAGATAAAATCCCAAATATGTAAATCTTAAAAATAATTTTCATTACCAGATTAAAATTTTTTTACGCGTAATTTATGTTGATCACATCAATAATCATATAAGATTGTAAAGTGGGTGTCTCGCGTATATGATTATCGAAGGATAATTACTCTCACATATATTATATATTTTTTCAACTTTTCCTAAAATTACTATTTTTTATCCAAAATATTATTAAATAGTAAAACATACATTTTTCTACTACCTTTGTCCTATTCAGGCTCCAGAAGCGAAGGGATGATGATGAGTGAATGGTGAATTTATGAAATGATTACTTTTTTTTTATAATATTTCAGTAATATATACAAAATAAATAATAAATTAATTAATTAACTAATGAAGAAAAGAAAAAGAAAAAGAATCATAATTAAGACATCAAATTTACTTAAATTTGAGTTTAAAACTATAAAAATGGAATGAAGGATCAAAAGTTGTTTCAGTCTAATATAATAACATCAATTATTTTCTCACCAGTGGTAAACAACAGTATCTAAGCCTGGTTGTTTCCCTTCTGTGCTTAAAATATGTGTGTTATGGTAATCAACATTCATTAAAAGTGTCCAATCTTAATGACAACATTAGCATAAGATAAGGACATGAGTGATGTCACCAATTTTGTTTTCTTCTGCAAATTCTGTCATAAGAAAATGAGGAAGGTATTGAAAATTCTGCAGTGCTTTGTTGAGTTGTAAATTACCAATTTCTTCCCTGTGTGCCTAATCTTATGAACTACTGACCAAATAATGAATTAACAACTTTAGTATATAAAATACTATTTGACTAATGATTTATAAATATATTGTTATTACTGTTACTAGTGCGTATCTGTGTCCATTTTTTTATATAATAATAAAATTATTATTATAATTATTAAAATAAAAAAATTATTAAATTCATGAGAAATTTTATAAAACATAATTACAATTTTTTTTATAATTTTATTGTAGGTACTTTTTATTTATTTTGTAGATAATTTTCTATTATAAGTAGTTATTTTAGTTTACGAATATAGTTACTTAGTAAACACAAAAAAAAGAGAGAATCTTTTATTATATAAATTATTATAAAGGAATATTATTATATAATCTTCTTACTAAATTAAATCCAATATTTTACATTTTAAAAAGAAATTTAATCTATAAATAAAATTTTAATAATTATGTATAAATATATTGTTATTGTTATATAAAAAGAAAATTCTTATATCATCTAATGCTGTTATATTCCAATTCCAAACAAAATCTATACCCAAATTATTTTTGTGCTTATGTTCTTAAGTTTTTTCATCTGAGATGAAGTATCAATTCAAAGAAAAATAAATATTTTGAAAATAAGTTAATTTAAATGTTATTATGATATTTATTTATTGCTTTTAATAAATAATATAACAAAACGAAAAATATAAATCATTAAAATTTAATACTAGAATAACAAAGAGAAATATGGAAACTAATGTTATAACAAAGAATGACTATAGAATAAGAGTAAAAGGAAATATCCAGAAGAAGAAGAAAAGAAAGAAAAATAAAACCATTCCTCAAATAAAAAATATTGATTTTATTATACACATTTTATTATTTTCATGAATAATTAATTAAAAATAATGTAATTGGAAACAAACATAGAAAATATATACATAAAATAGTTATAATTTATTAATTTTTATAATATTTATAATTCTTTTATTCTAGTAACTAATATTTAAGGTGAATAATTTTTGACATATCACTAAATCAATAAAATTAATTATGTTTGTAAGAATAAAAAAAATAAAATAACATATACACACACAAAAGGAAAACAGTTAGACAATACAATCTCTGTAATTAAGGGATAGAAAAGACAAAAGAAAATTATTTATACTCAATTACAAAATCTAATTTCTTTTATATATAGTTATAAAGTTTACTAATAATAATGTATATTAATATGTACAAGTTACAGATATTTTCTCTAATATTATTTACCAATCAAAAGTAGTTTAGTTATTTTTAAAAGTCATTATTCCTCAGATTTGTGAATACCAGAAATCATGTTTATTGGAATGAAAAAAGATTATAGTAATTTTTTTCTTGATAAAATATTTTGCAGTTCATATAGGTGAAATATTTGATTCTCTCTTTCATTTATTTTTTTTTGCTTGTTACACAAAATGAAGACATTTTTTTTTTCAATATATAGCATCTGTCATAGTGGAGAGATATTATGTACCAAAACTTAGTATGAGTCCATATATCATATGATGGATGAGGAGAAATAATTGGACTAAAACTTCACAGTGGAGTTTATTAGTGTTTTACAGGCATTTATTTTAAATGACCAAACTAAAAGCAGCACAAAGATTTAAATGCAAAAATGTCAATAAATATAATTACATAATGAGATAAAAAAAAAAAAGAGTTTCTCCTGTGTTTGTGAGACAAGAAAAAAAAAGTTTCTGTTGTGTGTATGGATAAGAGCGTAAACAACTCAAAATCACATAAATTTTACTTTTTTTATAACATATATATATATATATATATATATATATATATATATATATATATATATATATATATATATAAAATACATTTTGATAATTTCAAATACTTTTTAACTCTCTTTTCAATTTTTTTATATTTTTTTCTTATTATATTTGTTCGTTATCCGTCTCTTATCAATATCTAACCTAAAAAAGACAACATTTCGTGATGAATGGTGTAATAAAAAAATTCTTAATTTTTAGTTAAGTTTTAAATTTATTTTAATTATATTAATTTTAATTAAGTGATGTGAATATATATAATAAGTTGAAATTTTATTTACATTAATTTCTAATTAAAATTAGATTTAAATTGAATACATTAACCTAAAAAGTGAATGATTAATGCAGAAAATAATCTAAAATAGATGACGATCACACCTTTTACTAATCAAATGTGTTTACAGTCTTATTTGAGAATCCATACAATCTTATTCGAAAATCCATACTATTTACGATCATACTATCTTACATATTATGATTAAAACCTTAATTTTAATTACTTAGTCTCAATAAACATAAAACGTGGAGTTTATTACTGATTCGCAGGCATTTATTTTAAAAGACCAAACCTGAAAGCAGCAAAAAGCTTTAAATGCAGAAATATAAACATAAGATCACAAAAACAAAATCTCTTATGTGTGTCAATAAACATAGTTACGTAATGAAATCGCCAATCTTTTGATTTGGGACCGGGACCAGTTAAATGTGTACTTCATCTTGTTCTTGATTTCGGAAGCATGTTCTTGATTTGAGAAGTTGAAAGTGATTGTGTTTTATATTGGGAACGAACATTTAGAAACATACATACCGGGATTGTGTTATAATTTTTATTTTTTTAAAAGAAATTTAAATTTATCCACAGATTCAAAAATATTATCCATTACATGTCTTACAACTAGTCCATATCCTTAGCTAATGGTTTTTCGTTTTATTTCTTTTCGACAGGAATGATATTACTTATACAAATTTTAGTAGGTAGAATAAATTTAAAAGAAAAAACCTGTGAGTAATTATTCATTGGAAATTTAATTTTTTCTTATAGTGATATTATATAAAAGTAAAATTATGTTATTTTGATGTAAAAGATTTATATGTTAAATTACCTATTTTATTGTAAATTTGTAAGTAGAATTTTTCTAATATAGATATACACATTAATATTATAACTACATAAATGTTACGTATGTTACTATATCAATTTTTAGTTACATGACAACTAGATGATGAAGATATTTGCTTACGTCTAATTACTCGGACGAAATTTTATTTTTATTTTTGCGGGTTTATGGGTCTAATTAGTCAGATAAAGTTGCGTTTTTATGTTGGTTCGATTAGATGAAAGTAGTGTATTTAATTCCGTCAAACGAAGTTATAAGTTTGTGTTTCAACAATGGAATGGAATGAAATTATAACATTATACATGCTTTAGTCTATTAAGTCCAATGATGGTTTTCATAATAAGTGAGCTAACATATTTTAATTGTCACCATCTTAAATTATCTTTAATTATTTAATAATCTTGATTTCACAGCTTATAAAGGATTTGCAAAATAAAAAAAAAAGTTGAATAAATTATAAAATTAAAACATGACATGACATTACAGAGAAGACATCCTTCACAAGTTTCATTGTTTTATTTTATTTGAGGTATGGTAATCATTTCATCATACTTTTCTAATATAAAAACTTCAAAGCCTAGATGTTAAAATAACAAAATCTTCTACGCCAAAGACAAGGATGATCAATTTGGGCTTTAATGACAATATTAATAGCATGCTCAACGTTTATAAGAAAATTTCTATTTTTTTTATTTTAATTACTAATTATATACAACGACTATCTCTTTTCAAGTGCAGTTGTACCTTTCTCTATTATTTCATCAATGTTCAAGAGATTTTTTAAAGATTAAAAATAAGTAAGACATCTTGTACGAGTCTTATACCTTTATGTTGATAGTTTTTCAATCGTATTTTTACTTTGACAAAGCTGTCAATATTCTCGAAGATGCTTTTATGAGTCTTATACCTTTATGTTCATAGTTTTTCAATCGTACTTTTACTTTGGCAAAGCCGTCAATATTCTCAAAGATGCTTCTATGCTTTTATCTTTGGTAGTGTAATTACTGTATTTATAACCAAGTACCAATTTTGAGTAGAATAAAAAAGATGCTTTTTCTATGATATTTTCTCTCCACACATCCAAAATTTCATTGTATTGATATTGTGACTTTTTGCAAAACCTAACTTAACTTTGTATATGTTAGATAATTGGAATTGGAGAAACTTTTAAAATCTTCTTTATTTTTAGAAATATTTGTCATTTTTAGGTTTCTTAGACTGATTTATTCAATATTTATGGACAATAGAAATTAGAAATTTATGGATTAGGAAACTTTTTACAAATAATAATTTTTAATGGTCTGAGACCTTTTTTATATTTAATAACTCATACTAATGGTTATATGTTTACATTTTCTTAAAACTTCTCTTTTAGTATGCTCTAAATCTCTTTAACACTTGCGACATCTATTATTAAAAAAAGTACCATAAAAAACAATTTGTTATAAAAGGTATAACAGCACTTACTTTTTCTCCTAATTCTTTCTTATCTTCTTCTGAGCAATTATTAATGTTCAAGTAGGAGCAGTGCTTCAAAATAACTTTTTCTCTTGTAAAAACAGGTAAAAAAACGGATGTAAAATATTAATATTAATCATTGGTTAAGAAATTTGGGATTCTATAGTAGTTTCTTTTGGAAATAGTTAAATATTATATCTGTACGCAGTAAATAACTATTCTTTATGTAATAAATCTAATTGTTTTCATATATTTTCTTATATTATTCTTGTTAACAGAATTATTAATTCTAATATTTTGTAAACGTTTTATCTATTAATTTCTCATAATTCTAGGAAATAATTTGTAAAATTTGTATTGAACTTTCGAGAAGTCTGCATCATAATTTAACACTAATCATGCGAAACCAGATTTGACTTATAAGTCTAATTTAAGATCTATGCATCACATTCACTTCAATTTTTCTTTTATGAAAGTTAAGAAGTTAACGTAGCTGGACCCCGCAGCAAAAGTTGGAGAAGTTTATGTTTCAACTCAAACAACAAAGAGGGCTAGTAGTTGGGACTTTGTTCCTTAATTAGACTATGACAAACCTTGTATCTCCCAGTTCGAGAAATTGTGCACGGCTAATGTATTAGACTGATATATTACTTGTTTAAGTATTAAAATTCATACACTGGTTAAGTTAATGAGTTTTAGATCAGACGAAGAGCTTGCATGGAAGTGATATTCTCACTTGCACAAAGAACACGACCAATGTTTATTGTTGTAGTGGTTCCATGGGCACTATATGAACCTAGAACCAATATTCAAAACCGTACACACATTTTTGAAGACAAGGAAAACAACAAAACCAAAATTTAAACAAACAACTTACATAACAGATACTCCACGTAAAATGCACATATACTTAGTATCACATCATTTCTTTCTTACGATCCCCTCATCATGGAAGCGCCCCACATCGTTGAAGGTCTGTGCCGCATTCTGATCCGCCGCTTTCAGTGTCTCCGCAATTGCCCCTGGTCGGCTATCTTCCACCTTCATCACCACCTTCTCTCCACGCCCCTCGGGTAAATCCTTTAACCCTTTATCTTGCAGGCTTAGATCCTCCATTTTCCTCCTTGCATCTTCATTTGCACCTCTCAAATTCTCCTGTGTCACATCATATCACATCCACAACAACATCAAAACTACAATAAAACTTCAATACATTCTAAGACATGTTAGGCTCAACAAATTTAAAAGTGAGAGTGAAACCTTTGCTTTCTCCCTTGCCTGTCTCAGTTTTGCAGCATCTGTGGTATCTTCGGCCCTGTCCTTCATCTCCGCAGCCTTATACTTCGCCTCATCAGTTGCTTCCGAGGTCTTGTTCCTTGCTGCCTCTGCACTTTCTGCAGCCTTGTCCTTCATCTCCACAGCCTTATTCTTCGCTGCCTCAGACATTTCAGCAGTCTTGTTCTTTGTTGCATCCGCAGTTTCTGCAGCCCTGTCCTTCATCTCCCTACCCTTATTCTTCGCTGCCTCGGTCGTCTCAGCAGCCTTGTTCTTCGTTGCATCCGCAGTTTCTGCAGCCCTGTCCTTCATCTCCCTACCCTTATTCTTCGCTGCCTCGGTCGTCTCAGCAGCCTTGTTCTTCGTTGCATCCGCAGTTTCTGCAGCCTTCTCCTTCATCTCCCTTCCCTTATTCTTAGCTGCCTCAGTCGTCTCAGCAGTCTTGTTCTTCGTTGCTTCCGCCGCTTCAGCCGCCTTGTCCTTCGCCGCATCCTTCATCTCCGCCGCTCTATTCTTCGCCGTCTCTGCCGTCTCCGCCGCCTTGTTCTTGGCAACCTCTGCCGATTCCGAGACCTTCTCTTTGGCTTCCTCTTTCTTGCCGCTCAAGTATTCCACAGCTTTCTTAGCAGCATCCGCAGCAGAATCCTTCAGCTCCCCAAGCTTCTCCATGGCAGTGTCTTTCCCTTCTTTCGTCTTCTCCGCAGTGTAGTCCTTGTACTCTCCCATCTTATTCACCGTAGCATCTTTCCCTTCCTTAGCCTTCTCAGCAGCATAGTCCTTGTACTCCCCACCCTTCTCCATAGCCTTGTCCTTCGCTTCCTTCGCCTTCTGAGAAGCATAATCTGTGTACTCGCAAGCTTTTCCCATTGCTGCATCCTTTGTTTCCTTCGCCTTCTGAGAAGCATAATCTGCATATTCACCAACCTTGGAACCGGTTTCCTCCGCGGCAGAAGAATCGTAGATCCCAGGCGACTTGGAGGCGGATATGTCTCTCACTTCCCCGGTTGTCACGTCATCAGGTTGGATAGTAACATCATGAATCACCTCTGTGGTCTGTGATTTCGCAGGAACTGATTCTTTCTTCCCTACCACCGCTTCTTGCACCGCCCTTAACATGGACCCTATCACACCACGCTTTTCTTGATCCTGTTGCTGGTCCACAAAGCCCACATCAGCACGGTCTCTCTCTCTGTTGGCTTGTTCAAGCTCTTTGGCAGCTATTTTCGAAGCTGCCTCAGCTCGATCCTCGTGTTGCCCCGATGCCATTGAAAATCTGTTTGGTTTTCTCACAGTATTTTTCACTACTTTGAGGTGGAAGTTTGGTCTGTGTGTAGGATATGATATGGATATGTGTTGAGGAATGGAAGCAGGAGTTGATGATTTATATGAATGAATGGAATGAGAAATGGAAAGGGAAAGGAGAGTGTAGAGAGACACGTGGATTCAAAGAAGAGCAAGAGCATGCAGGTGGACATGTGGGTGCAGGCATGGTTGCAAGGTGTGACACGTTAGCATGAGATATTTCTTGGTGGTGACATCTAGTGTTACGTAAAGGATATGATGATATGCATGTATTTGGATTAACGAAGATATATGAGTATTAGTTAGGAGGTTGTTCGGTCCCACAGAAACCTGACATCATGATCACATGTCTGATGAAGTTGTCCATGGTTAACTCAAAATAATGGCATTATGTTAGAGGAAGGAGTAATCAAATCGAAGAGTCAAACGATTCCTCTTATGACTCGCATATAGATTCTTGTTTAACTGTGGATTGCGGAGTGGTGAAAAATCAAGAGACATTTTTCTGTAGCTGTTCTTTATCACATATTCTTAGCTAATTATGTGTTTTCTAGTCTTTTGAAAAATAATGGTGATTAATGGATATAGTGTCTTAGTACTCTAACTAATATTAATTCAAATTTTTGGATAAAATTAAATTAATAAATTAATAAATGCTTCACACTCATCATCCATGAGATTAATAGTTATATTCATGTATAATTTCTATATTAACACAAGATTATGATTAAGATACTCAAAAGTTCACAAAATCGTACTTTTATATAAATTGTGTTATATAGAACATGTTCTATTTACCTTTGTGACTATAATTTCTATAGTGAAGGCTGCAACAGAAAGACGTTGTTAGAGAACAGGTGTTGTAGAGTTAAAAATATAAGATTTAATTGTATAGTTGAGTAGTGTTGTTGAAAAACACGTAATAAGATAAAATTAAATTTTATTTTAATTGAAGCATTTATCCAAGAAAATGATAAACAGTTGGTACAGGAAGTCATGATCATGAAAGATTTAAATATAATAATAAAAAAATTACAATCTTACTATTTTATTAAAATTTTGATTTTAACTAAGTTCATTTTATGCATTATATAAATGTGTCTTGTCATTTAAAACAGATATAACTTTTTACTTTTCTGTTTTCTTTTATGTACTCCAATTTAAAACAGACATAACTTCTTACTTTTCTGTTTTCTTTTATGTACTCCAATTTCAAAATAAACAAACACGTACTCTGATTCTATCCTTATATAACCAAGTTATCATGTATCCTACCAATCAATTCGTATACATTATGTAAATATACTCTTTTTTTTTTCTATTTCTTTCTTGTCATGTAATTTAAATTTGTTTTTGGTAAAAATATCGGTATTCTTTTATGACATAATAAAAAAATAATGGTTATGATGAGATAATTTTCTTTTCTGCAAGGTTAAACATCAAATTACTTGTGACATGCTCTATCTATATCTAGAGACTTGAACAAATATCTAGAACTTTTTTTTTTCTTCTTAAATTACAACTCAGGGACTCATTTAAACTCATGAAAAAAATTACAGAAAACTATATTCTCCTATTACGGGAAAAATTTATTCTTAATACAATACGGTATATCATCAAACCAAACAAGAATGCTCTAAGTATAAGATCAAGGTTAATCAAAATACTAGAAGAATAGTTTTCTTCTCTGTAAATATGGATGACTAAAATCCACACAAAAATTCATAATTTTAGATCAATTTAATCATAAATATTTTTTTAAATAGAATAAAATTAATAAATTGAACTTAATTGGTATGTAAGTCAATAAAAATATTTCTTAATAGTTTATTTAATAAAACTGAATTTTTATTTAATACAAATCACTTTAATTTTAGAATTCTTATTTTTATTTAAAAGTACTTTATATAAATAAGTTTACTTTGAACGTCCTATTCATCCTAAGAAAATAAAAACCAAGTGTCTCTTCCTTGTGTCAAATGAGATGTTATAGTTGTTAAAATTTTATTTGATGTGAACAAAAATCTAAGTTAGATGACTGAAAGAAATCATTTACACCGAAAGCAAATTTGCTTTCGAATGAGATAAACCAAATTTGTACCAAAAACTGTGTTCCAAATTGTTGTATTTTTTCAAACTTTTTTTATTTTTGAATGATTGAACGGGCAAAAGATTCTTGAATTTAAAATATCCTTTTTAGAAGACATAAAATATGTTCTAGCAATGACTTGTTACTTGTATTTTGTATTTATATACTTGGATGGCTGCACCACTTTGATAAATGAAGGGAATGACATAAAAGATTAGAGTATTTTGGTCATTAAAAGAAATTAATATAGATATAAATTGGGAACACGGTCTTAATTAGCTATAAATATAAAGAGTATGCTTTTCATAGACATAAGACTTAGACTTAGGATGGTTAAACATGAAAGTTTTAAGGATGAATTTTCTTAAGCGTAATTAACCTTTTTTTTTTCTTCACAAAGATCTTTCTTATAAGATAAATCACGTTTAAAGTAGATCAGATACAAAATATAACAAAAAAAACTATCTATTTTTTTTTATTTTTCTCTTTAATATTATCTTTGGTTATAATTTTCATAACAAATATATTTTATTGTAACTTTTATAAGTTTCATATCAAATATTTGAAGATATTAGCATTGACCGAAGCCTATATGAATGCCCAATTATGGACATTATGAGATAATTTGTTTTATAATTGTTGAATGACAACAATAAAATTATAAATTAATTTATTATAGCAAGTAGTCTCCTCATCCAATAAATTGCACAAATTACTTTGAATAAACTATGTAAAGTTGACATGAATCTATTTTTAAGAATTGAGACACAATACATACGTAACGGATCAATGCATAAAACAACAACAGATGTGAATTAGTACTGACCAGTAATCCAATGCAAGAATCATTGTTCCATACATAAATACATATAAAATGAAATATATATAAATAAATATATATATATATATATATATATATATATATATATATATATATATATATATATATATATATATATATAGTCAATTTCATCTATTTCTTGTTTGTGTCCCAGCTACTTCAAGATCCAAGTAACTAACATTATAGGCAAATCCCACCACATTTGCAAGTACCTCCTCCGCTAAGTCTTATTCACTTCCTCATGAACATCTACCCAACTTTTGAGTACATGATGCCTCCACTACTATCAACTATGAATGACAAACAAAATTCATTTGTGTCAAGTTTTAATGATCTGATTTCAAATTTATTTACAACAGCATACTAGAACAATAGCTTTAATCCATACTTACATACAATCTCTTTACTCAGGTATTTTTATATTAAAGCTAACAAATTTTAGTGCTTTGACTCGAAATTATAGAGAATACAAACTTAAAAATGCATAAACTTCATACAATGTGAATTTCATGTCAGTATCAAATATCAACCCTTATTTGAAGAACAATCTCCACTCTCATTCAAAGAATAATCACTGCAAAGAAACGCGCAACACGTAATAGACATTATCTTCCTTATAATCCCATACATCACTATGAAGAGTAAAACTTTAAAATGTAATATAATGTTAATATACTTAAATTTTTAATCCAAATTTTACACTGTATAATTTTTATTTATATATTATTTTATTAATATATTTAAAAACCTGAACGGACACAATAATAATTACCAAATCTTAGTTTTATACACAGAAAATAGTGGAACTGAAAATCGACTTCAGTTGTTATGATTTAGTTTTGTAAATAAAGATTGAACAAGTTTAATTGATTTTTTTTTCTATTTCAAGTTTATTTTTGAAAAAACATTTGGATAAGATTTGTCGAATCACATAAACTCATGTCTTTCAGTATTTTTTTTTACCTGTGGTATTGTTTTGTCCAGAACTTTATTATCATAATATGTATCTCAGGGAAATTTTCCCCCCAATGTGCATTACCTTATATTATTAGTAATTTTTTTTAGTACTTGATTACTTTGAGTATAGAAATGATAAATTTCTTATAAAAGAAAATCAAAGATAGGTGAACCTATTCCTATTTAAAGCTTAGCTGGTTTTCAAATTTTCCATAGTTTTTTATTCTTCTGAGGAAACACAACAGAAACAGATAAAACATACTCAATACATTATTATTGTCGAAGTGGAACTGCATTGAGAAAAGTCATTAAACATAGCCAAGTTATGACTTACTTAAAACGACAGAAACAAATAAAACTTACTCAATACATTATTATTGTCAAGGTGAAACTGTACTGAGCAATTCATTAAACTTAGTCAAATTATGACTGACTTAAGACGCTTTGATCATGATGAACTTGGAAGTTGAGTCTCCTAAGCCACACAGAGTGAAGGATCATGTGAAACACATCGAATCGTTTGGGTGGAGAATGTACTTCAAAGTGTCTTCGAACTTGTTTTAGTCTTCTCTGCATTCGTATGTATTGTCTTGGAGGAATACTCATCAAAATGTCCTTCAAGTTAGGAATGTCCTTCACTGAAAGCTCAACTGAAAATGACTTCCAATTCAATACCTCACTGAAAGGAGGGACATAGTGTTCTGAAATGAGCACAGGAACACACCCAGTGTAGATTGCCTCCACCACTCTAGGGCTAGCCACCTCATACCCACTAGGACAAAGGCAAAACTTGCTCTTCCTCATCATCTCATGGTAAGAAATTTCCTTTTGGAGGTGCTTGTGAACCTGAATATCTTCATCCTTATTTTTCCAATGCTTAAAAAGAACCGGTCTAATGGGGCCATGAACTCCCCCAGCAAAGAAAGCCAAGATTGGACGATTAAATGCAGATGACCCACCACTGAAACTGTTTATTGAACCCGATCTGAGATTAATTTCAGGAAATGAGACATCCTTTGCAGGATTAAACCCTTCAGATGTGTTGGCATTACAAAGTACACCAATAGAGTTCTTATGAGGATAAGGTAAGGATAATGATGTCCCTCGGCACTAAACACACACATAAAGAACAATGAATCAATATATACATTCAATCATCTAGCAATTAGAAACAAATATAAACAAATTTTAAGTCTAAATATTTATACCTTTTAAATCAACAATGCAAGAAAAATGAATTAGAGGTACTAAGGTGTTTACCATGTCATGGCAAGCAAGGGTGAAGTGATCTGCTCCAAGACTTCGATTCCAATAAGGATATCTTGCAGCAATGAAACTGACATAATCTGTCGCAGTTTTTCTCACTGCAACCCTAGGGAGGAAAAACACATGTGCTTTCTCGGGATTTTTAGTTCGGAAATGGTTATTCATTTCAATAGCATGCATGAAGTTACCCTCCATGGAGTATATGCTTTTGCATGATGCATTGTGGAAAATTGGAGCTTCCCCTTCTCCATAAGAAAATACTTTGAACTGTTTCTCCATTTCTAAGTAGCTCCTGTCAGTAGCAACATTTTAAGAAGAGAATGATTAATGAGTAGTCTGTTATGAAGAACAATGAATATGACAAGAAAATGGTTCTTCTTTTGCTTGTTTGAAATAATTGGTATGCACATTCTGTCTTTCTCCATATTGATTGGAATTTAATATTACAACACCTATTTCATGGTCACTATGATCAGCAATGCATAGAAATAGTTGTACCTGTGAAATGCCTTAGCATTCAAATACATTGGACCTATGGGAACATAATCTGAATCTTGTGTTGGATTCCCATTTCTGGCTTCTCTGATTGCAGCTCGAGCTTGTGCCAAACCAATTTCGATTTTATCTAAGATGTTTGAGTTTTCTTTTTGCTCTTGTAGTAGGTGAGGTTCACTAGATTCATTCACATAAGGTAAACTGAACCAAGGTTTAGAGGCATTGAAAACTTCTGTCTTATCCACGGAAGGTAAATTGAGGTAAGGTTTGGATACATTAAAAATTTCTGTCTCATTCTGTTCAAACAACACAAGTAAGTGAGTTTAGTTAAACTATCAAATAATAAGATTTCAAATGCTAGAATTATGTATAAAAGCTTAAAAAGGGTTTGAAACTTGATTTTCATAACTTACTGTTAATGATGATGCAAGTTATTTTCTCTTCTTTATATTAAAGTAATACATTTATAAAAAATAATCTTCCAGTAAAATTATCTTAAAACTATTATATTTTAGTTATGATCAAAACTGAACGACCAAAAATTAAAATTAAGAAAAATCAAATTTGATTTTATATAATAAAACCAAATAAAATTACTTGTTATATTTAAATGTAATTTTATATGTTTGAATTAATTATCAACATTAATAAAAATAAATGTATATCTTAAAGATTGCTATATTTTAATTATATTATATTTATTAAAGAATAATGATATATTTTGTATTATAATTTTTAACTGTAAAATTTTATACGTTATCTATAAATATCCAAAAAAGTAATTATAAATATACCAAAAATTATTTTTAAAAAATTATAATATATCTTTTCATTTAACATTTCTATCTTATTACTTTTTTGTAGGAACAAAATTACAATTTTTTAAGAATAAATTTAATAATGTATCAATAATAAAATTACAAAAATATATATAAATTAACATACAAAATATTAGTTTTTTATAAATTTTATATTAAATTAGAACTAAACAAAAATATATATATTTAATTTTTACTATCCCGAATAACTATTTAATAAAATACAAAACTAAATTGCAAATATTTTTATATTTAGTACTATTATGGTTGTAAAATAACATTACATAAATGACTGTAAAAATAGAGAAAGTACATTGATTTAAAATACAACTTTGCAGCTAATCCAAATAAGATAGTAAATCTACTAGACCAAAATTCCTTTTTTTTTGTTCCAAGAGCATGTGGTGGCCTTTTCATCATATACAAGCACAAGACTTGGCTCTACTCATCTATGGTTACTGACATAAATCTCCTCCAAATTGAAAAAAATGGGAAAAATAAAAGAAAGGAGGTGACATTAATCACTTCATACTGCATTGTAATTAATAAAGAAATTATATTACATTTTCATATAATCACAACTTATCCTCTCTGTATTGAGATAAGTATTATCCTAGCTTATTTTCACATGCAGTTCCCTCCTTCAACTAGATGCTTTTCTTTAGAAAATTATTTATCCTTTCAAAACGACCGGTTTCTAATGGTGTGTTGTGTTAAAGTAGTTTTTTCTTTAATATATTTTTAATTAATAAATTGTTAACTAACAATAATATATTTGTAAAAGAACTAAATGAATAGAAAAACAAATCATATGAAAAAAAAAACTAATAATTTTGTTGAGTATTAATAATCATTTTAAGAATTACATTAAAGAAAATCACCATTGTCAAAGATTGAAAGCATATGGAAGAGAAGTGAGGTCTTACATATTGATGAAGTTTGCTTTGAAGAGTGGAATTAGATGGAGGAGGAGATCTATACGAAGGAGAACATTTTAGAGCCGCATTCCATCTGCAAATGTTTGAACCCTTCATAGAAGCAATTAGAGTAATAAAGAAGAGAGGCACCATGACCAAGGTTATCTTCATCATTGCAAATTCTTCTGAAATCAAATATGCATAATTCCATTTTCCACTACTCATTTCTGATAACCCAAGTATCTGTGTGTATTGTTTTGCATGAAGAAAAGCACAACACAATAACTCTATATATTTAGCAAACACAACTTTCCACTCATATAACAGCTGTCTCAGTTTCTTTCCACCAGTTACATTTGATGGCAGCAGCAGAAATAAAAATATATAAACATGTAACTGTTGTTTTGTCTCTTTTTTTACCAAAGATGTGAAAAGAGACCTAATTAAGAAAATTTCAATTTTATATATTTTTGAGTTTGATTGAAAATTATATTGAATTAATTATTATCTTGCTTTAAAAATAAAAATATATAAACATAAATCAATCTTCAAAAATTAATTTTAACTAAAATCAGTTTTTTATTCAAATTAAACATCTTTCAAATGCTTACGTGATTTTTTATGTATATATGTACATAAACAAAACACAAATAAATATAACAACTAATTTCTTTTTTAGATGAATGTAACCTTGCCTAGGATGAAAGAATCCAATTTAAGTTTTCCTTAGCTGTTTCCACACGTGTCATTATGCATGTATTATTTTCTTAACGTGTCGTTTTAATACTGAGGTGAAGGATTAAGAACATGCATGCGATGTAAAAGACAATTCAGACTTTCTTTAACTTAACGTATTTATTGTTGCTGCTTCTCATTAGATCTTACATGCAGTGGTCAATTTTCTGATGGAATATGAGTTACTGTAAGAAAAAGTTATGTTTCTAACTATTTAAAATACTGTTGAATAGTTTAAAAAAATATTTTAAATACTAATAAATTTAATGTAATAGTGTATAATTTGATCATAATATAAAATTCTATCTATTTACCAGTAAAAGATATATCAAATATCTTTGATTCTAATTTTTCTATTCTGCAAAAATAATTAAACTATATACAAACTCTTTGCATAAACTATATATAAACTCTTTACTGATCATAATACAATTTTACATTACATTATCTTTATATATTTGTCTAAAATACTTAATTCTCACAAGACACTGTCTAAAAAATATTTATGAGAATCCTCTAATGTTATGCTAATGGACACTCATCCCATTTAATTTTAGAATGTATATTTATATTTTTTATATTTTAATACAATCATATTTATCTTTCTCAATTTTTAAATGGGTATTACCTTCTTAAATTTTAATAAATGATATTTATTTATATTTTAATAAAATCACACTAGATTATTTTATTTAAAGGCTACTAGCTTCTTTAATATACCATTTTTGTTATTTTGTTCCCTAATTTTTTTATGTTCCTCTAATATAATATTTTTCTATTTTAGTTCTTATAGACAAAGTTCTGTTGGTAAATGATGATATGACAAATAGAATGTCGTGTATGCTCCGTAATTACTTAACAATAAAATCCTAAAAGCAACTACCAATAAAAAAAATTCTACGAATAATTATTGGATATTGATTATATATAATCTTTTAGCATTATAGTTAAATGTTAAATGTAGTTGATATATATAAATTTATCTTAATATTATAATATACTAACTCATTTATTTATATTTAAATTCAAATACTTGTTTTCCAACTAAGACATATCTCAAATATTAAAGTCACTAAATATATAATTTAATTTAAACATTAAACATGGAATGAAGTAACAATATCAAATGAGAAGAATAATTAAATAAATTTAAATCACCATAATATTTCGAAGATGAAATATAATATTCAATCTTAATGACAAAAATTAGTTACTCACATACAAGAGAATAAAGAAAACTCAAGAAAATATAAGAGAAATATTTGTATTCGATGAAAAGATTAACCTCTTTTTTCAATTTTTTTTTTCGTCCAACTTCATATCCTTTGCTAATTTATATGTTTGGTCACTAATTAAAACACCTCAAGCGAGATATTTTCTTTAAAACACAAATTTTTTAAAAGGTACAAATGATTTGAGAAAACCCTAATTGAAGCAATTGAAGCACTATAATGTCCAAAGAATGTAACCCTTTCTCAAACAATATATATGTCCATTGATTCCCATTAAGACCCAAAGATATTAGCCGGGGACTAAGAATCGTGCCAATAAATAATTGATAAACATTGCAAAGGAGAAGAGGAATTGTGGTAACAATCACATCGAATTAGATTGTGTTTGATCCTATCACAAAGTAAACACAATACAATATATTGAATTGGATTAGACGAAATAAGATGTTGAGTCATCTAATTCAATAAATACTTATAACATTTGAAAGTGTAAGTATTTTCTTTAATTCTTGAAACTAAAATATTAATTTAAGTTTATAAAATAATGGTAAAATTATTTAAAAATTTAAAGAATTAAAAATATATAATTTTTTTATAAATAAACTTTTATTTTAGCTCTTTTTGTTCCCATGTGTCTTTTATGCCTGTATTCTCTCTTGACGTGTTGTTTTGAAACCGAATTAAAGAATTACGAAGCATGCATTGAAATGGCCCCAAAGAGAACACAGAAGCTATTGTCTGTTATCATGCAGTGCTCAATCTTCAATGATTTTTCTCATAATAAACAATTATTTATATCACTTTATGATGTAAAACTTTTGTTTTTATATTTTTGTAAACATTTAATAAATGTTATCTAATCAAATTCCCCAAGCTCTTTAATTATTCTCCAACCTACAACAAGGAAGGAAAAATAAAATGAAGGAGGAGGTAAGGGGGGTAGTTTAATTATTTTGCAATTGAATTTGGATTCTCTCCAGTTAAAAGTTAACGTGAGAGTTCACTTTAATAAATGTTAGCTATTTATTACATTTATTAGTAAATCTATATGTGAAAAATAAAAAACAAATTAAAACATAAAAAATAGTGGAGATATAAATATCCAAATTAGTGGAAATCATGGGTTGATTAGTTTTTATTTCAACTGTATGTATATTAAATAATAAACGCAAAAAAACAACTGAATAAAATTTAATAAAAATGTCTTCTCCTGTTAGTCATTAATCGTGATCTAAATCCTTTGTAATTTACCTCAGTTGAGAAACATACTAAAATCTAAGGTTGATAAAATAAAATAAAATATATGTTGATATTCTCATTTAAGTAACGCGTTTTTTTTTTTTAATTGTGAATGAAAGTTAGTAGCGAAGTATTTTTTTAGAATTTTTAAATTTGAATATTTGTAAATTAACTATTTACCCGTTTACATTTCCTCTTCAAAATAAATTTTAATGAAAAAAATGAAATGATCATAAAAATATTTTTTAAAAAAACATGTTAAATAATCCTGTGGATATAAATAATGTTAGGACCAGTCTCTTAACTATGTCAAATTTAGACTAAAGTGATGAACATTCATGACTTCAAATATTACTGTTTTATAGACTAATTAAGGGAGAGTAACGAAGAAATTACAAATTTATTCATTCTATTTATATAATGTTTGTTATTAGTTAAACCAAAATTGTTATTACTTTGTTATGTATTATATTAAGTTTCTTATTTTATTTTACCATACATAACCTCTTGCATATTTCTTAAAGAATACAGAAAAATTTTGTGTACAAATTTGAGTTTATAAGCTAGACTGAATTAGTAATTTAGTATGAAGATAATATTCTGTAAAGATTATTATTTTAATGTATATAAACTCTTGTATCTTCATTAAGGAGTAATAATAGATAAGAATGTTATTAAGTTATTTCCTCTTTTCCTGTTACAATATTTTGATCCAGTCTAAATCGTTAGATAAGTAAGACCAATTTGAGATGAATATGTCCTCCCTTAAACATTTGAGAGAAAAGAAAGAAAGAGAGAAAAGAAATAAGAAAATAGATAAGAAATATAAGTTACTTGATTAGAAAAAAATAAAGAAAAAACGAAGAAAAAGCAAATGAAAAACCACACAACCACAAACCAACGTTATCGCAGATGAAACCCTCACCACAGACAATAATGAAACATAGAAGAACAGCAGATATTCTGATTAAATAATATTAATTTTTTAGCATGACCAATGGCAGTGTAAACATATCATTACTTTACAATAAAACAAAATATTGGGTCACAGATTGAACTCTGCTCTATCAACATTTGATATGCTAAGAGAAACAAAATGATATTGGGATTGTTCTTCCCTTACGCAGTGTTTTAAGATTAATGCACGAGATTAAATAGCATTTAATAAAAGTAGGGCAACCCCATATCATAGTGTCAGCATTGGCACCAGTTAAGGTTGTTCCTTCATTATTGGTGTCCCATTAATGCAAGACGAAAAATTCAAGTTTGTCAACATATTAAACGCTGCACCACAACCCTCCGGCTGCTGAGTTTAGCAAACAACCCTTCTGAAGACGCTTATATTACAGGGACAAAAAGATCAGTCAACAATATTATAGGACTCCAGTGCTTTCCAAAATAAAAAACAAAAATAAAATTACACATTATAAAAAAAATGTAACAAGATGCCGCACTAGGTTATAAGAGCTACTTCCTCTAATCAACCAATGACACGTCCGAAGGGCCACTTTCTTTCCGCTTCCCCACATCCAACTTTTAGGGATGACCCATGAAATATTAAATATGGCCATCTTGTCCACTAAAATGCACAATAATGACAAGTGCCTAAAACCATCATCAGTGCATTAGAAGCTGGAAGTCATCATCATTATTCACCACCTGATAATCATATCCAAGTCTGTTCGCACGGTCATGGAATTCATCCATCTCACTTTTGGGTACCTGTATTCCAACTAGAACATTTGCTCCAGTCTCACCCTGTTGCTCGCCAAGTATAAGGATGGCATCAGATATACATCGGTCAGAGGAAAAGGAAACAAAATGCAGACAAAAATTAGATGCAGTTAGTTTAAGTGCTTTTAGTGTTATTGTCCAATCAAAATTGAAGATTCACCTCAATAATTTGTATAACAAAGATTTGCATTAAGATCATAGAACAACACCAAAATGGTCTAATGAACTGCTTTTAAGTTTTTTTCAATTTACATAATACCCTCATGCTGTGTGTTTGACTAAAGGAATAGAAAATAGAAAACTTCCCACCTCTCCTCGGTAATGGAATAAACTAATATTCCAACGTGGACTGAAGGGGTCTAAAAATTTCATCAAGGCACCGGGTCTTTCTGGAAAGGTAAAACGACAAAGAACCTCATTCTGAACATTTGATCTGCCTCCCATCTGAAATGTGTTTAGAACAACATTAACTTAGTTCAACAATTCAAACAGAGAGTCAGTCATTCAACTGTTCGTGAGAGAGACTATTGCAAGAAGACGAGACAAACAAATTAAATGGGGCGGCGTAGTTGTGCGATGTTACTTAATTTTCAACATCTTAGCTTCATTTGGACCAGAATCATCAGAAAATACAATATACCTAACAACAATACTAATAATGATATACTGTTTGATGGCTGGGAATAGTGCTCGGAAAAGGGAAATGATATAATAACCATTGCTGTGAAGGAAAATTGTGAGGACAACATACCAGGTAACGCAAGTGGTCTTTTACCAAGTCACTTTCTGTGAGATTGTAAGTTTTGAGCTGAGAAGATTCCATCCTCTCCTGCATTGCTCTTAGTTCGGATACTGTGTGAACCCCAACACTGCACATTCACAGTATGTTATGGCCCGTCTTAACATAATACTAGTTGTTAACAGATATATATCAATAATAATAAAAAGTTGATAACAGATAGTTTCTGCAGAGAATTTGAGAGTCAATGAAAACTTAAATTAGGACAGAGAGATGTCAATATTCAGCGAACCTATTGCTCTCTAAAAAATTGGTTGACGATGGATGAAGAAAAAAATAATCAGGCAATTATTATGATCTCACCTGTAAAGGACAACCGCCTTTTGTTCAGAGCTGTATCTGTATTTGAATTCTGTGATGTTCACCTGCCCCACCTGCCGGACAAGATAGAAAATAAGAACGTGAAGAAAACTTCTAGAAAAAATGTTAGCCAAAGTAGCAGACGTACCAATTGACAAAATTGTTTGAAACTGCCAGGTTCCTCTGGCATGATAGTGGCCAGCACAGCCTCTTGTTTACGACCAACATTAGCAAGCTCAGTTACAACGCGAAGTTTATCAAAATTCATGTTTGCTCCACTGGTTATTACTACAATGTTTTCACCCCGGATCCCATTATACTTGCAGTATGCCTCAGCTCCGGCAAGTGCAAGTGCACCTGCTGGTTCCAATATGTTCCTTTTCTCCTCAAACATATCCTGAAACAAGTTTTATTCTTGTCAAATCCCAAAAGTTCAAGTTATACAAAATGTGAACTGTTTTTAATTAAATGTACAAGACAATCTAAGGGCTATATAAATTAAGTCCCCAATTCTGATGATACGGATAGGAAGCTACATTTGGACCAATGGAACTCCAACAGTGGAACAGCCTAAGCACCAAAGACACAGAAAATATGAACAAAAGCCTCTAAAATATGAACAAAGTACAGGTGAGTTTAATAGACAAGTTCATCTAAATATAACGCATGCCTCCCTATTAATAGCTTCTAGTGTTAAGTAACTCCACAAAAAGGTTCTTCCAACTACTACCACCATTCTCTCCACTCTCCTTCATCCAGCTCAACCAAGATAATGAAAAAAAAAAACATATCCCAAATATATAAAAGAACTTGATAATTCTTTAACAACACAAAAACTAGAAATAGTTTGTCAAGATATTCTAGTTCCTCTAGATATTGTATGCACTATAGTCCTCCAGCAATTCATCAGGTATTACTTGCTGGCTCGGGTTCATGGTCATCAAGCAAATCACAATTGTTAACTCATTAAAACACTTAACAAATTTCTGATCATCTGTGAAGAACATTAGCTGGCACAGCATCAGAACAATTAGCTTGAGTTAAAGATCTCTACACTTTTCATGAGTAGTGAGTATAGATTTACTTCATTTGACAAGACAAAATAAAGTTCCCAAAATATGCACAAAAGATGCTAAAGAAGCACATATATCGTATATATGAAGTCAAAATATAAATCTGGAAAATATATAATGCATCAGAGATTTAGAATGTAAACTTCGCAAGCAAAAGAAAATGTTACCTTTATTGATGCACAAATTGAATCTCGGTTTACAAGAACTATACCATCTACCAACTCCTTGCATATTCGGAAAGTTTCTTCACCAACCTCTTTAACAGCCACACCATCTGCAAATCCTCCAACCTGGTCCAAAATCACTCTCTGATCATGATGGAATGACAACGCCATTGCATTTGCATCAGAGGGCTCCACACCAATAATCCTCACCTATGTATTCATACTAGACATCAATAATCATTTCTCTTAATAAAGAAAGCCATACAAAATCACAACGACCAATAACATAGCATCATGTAAACCTCTGGATTGACCCTCTTCACATAAGCAGCAATACCAGCAATGAGACCACCTCCTCCCACAGGAACAAAGATTGCATGCAATGGACCCTGCATTTGGCGCACTATTTCCATCCCAACTGTTCCCTGACCCATGATGACATCCGGATGATCAAAAGGAGGTACGAATGTCCTACCCTCCTCTACCGCCTGCTTCTTAGCATATGCTTGTGCTTCATCGTATGAATCCCCCACAAGCACAACCTTGGCACCCAGTGCCTCCACAGATTTCCACTGCAGAGTTACAAGAAACACAAACGCATAACTTACTTGAACAATTTTACTTTCACTGGGATATAATCAAAGACAAACAAACAAGCAAGAAGGCAAAAACACACCTTGATTTCCGGGGTGGTAACAGGCATAACAATCACTGCACTGCAATTCAATCTCTTGGCAGAAAATGCAACTCCTTGAGCATGATTACCAGCAGATGAGCAGATAACCCCCTTTTCCAACAACTCCCTGGGAAGCTTTGCCATCATATTATAAGCTCCACGAATCTTAAATGAGAAAACCTACACCCCAATTTCAAATACTCATTCAATAACACGCTCGTATGTTGTTCACTCATCTTTTACTAAACATATAGCCTATCTTAATGTCCCATTTGTTTCAAAATTCAGGAAATGCATTAAGCCCTGCTAAAACTTAAAACCAAAAACTTGTTAAAAATAAAAATTTATGAGTGAACCCTATGTAGTCCGGATATGGATACCGACACTACACAGACACAGGCAGAAATACCTGTAATCTCTAAAATATAGGACATGGGAACAAAGATATATATTATTATGAATTATATATATATTGACAATCAAGATTTATCAATTAAGAAAATCATAACAAGGTTAGTTAAATACAAAAAAGAATAAATCTAATTCATTTATTTAAAATCCAAAAAGTCTTGGAAGTGAAAAGAAACATATACAATCTAAATATTCTTAATAAATAATCTAAATATTGTTAATTGGACATAGGATTTGTTTGTTATCTCTATAGTAAATTTCCAACTTCTTAAAAAATTACTGATATTTGAAACCGTATTAAAATTATTAAAAATCTAAAAAAAATGTCTGTTTTGTATTTTATTTACACTTCACCAATACCTAGTATACAAGTGTCGTACGCCTAGAAGTGATACTTGTCGAGCTTCATAGATTGAACCACAGTTCCTTCCATCTCAAGAAAAAATACAGCCATTTACATCACTGAAACATTTTCTTAACAATGATAGCTTTTCCTTCAAATTGCCCACACATATTGTCATGTAGAGTAAAGTCTTGTAACGATACTTTCAAAATAGTGAGCTTAAAAGTTATATCTTTCACAATTAATCAAAAGACAAAGATGATCCCCGGTGTGTTCGGACGTATTAAACTCTACTTTTTTTTAACAGTCCTAGGTAAATATGAAGCATTTTAACACCCATTGCACATCAAAATCAAAAATTGATATCGACCCAGATGAAACAAAGGTGGTGGGAACTTACAGGTTGCAAATCCTCTCTCTTGAGCCAAACCTTAACCCCGAGTCTCCCAGAAAGCTTTGGCGCCAATTGCAGAGGGGACTCGATTGCTACGTCGTAGACCTTCGAAGTGAGAATATTCGTCAAATAATTCATCGCAATCATCATGCCGTCGCCACCACCGTCGGCGCGGGACCGGGCAGGAACCGCGCCGACGTATCCGGGTGGGTACTGGAGGGCATCCGGCGACACCCGAGGGCGCGGGGGAGCCACCGTCGGGGGATCCTCAACGACGGCGGCAACTAGGGAGGAAGATTGTGCGGCCTCCGGCGGAATGGAAAGCGTGGCGGCGATGAAGGGCCTGGGGCTGGGACGCGCCGCTAGGGGGTGGCGCGTCATTTGGTAGAGAGGTTGTCGGCGGAGGAGAGGCGGCGGTGTAGTGGCGACGCGCAACGAATCCATGGCAGTGAGGTAGGTTGGGGTCTGCGGAACAAAATGTGGAGGTTGAACTTGAACTCGAAGTCGTTAAATATAGTATATATAGTACTATGTATATGTATATATATACACACATATACATTCACTATCACCGATTAAGATTTGTTGGAAATCACCACGTGTTTAAAATCATTATATTTAAAATAAGCATCTCAAAAATTAAACAATTTTAAAAACAGTAAGACTTATTATTAATAAGAAGACAAAAAAAAATATTTTTAAAATAAGTAGATTGGACAAGAACATAAATAATTCTCCTAAAATTTGGTTCCAAACAAATGTTTAGAAATTTGATTTTTATCTCTCCTATTAATATTTTGCATTTTTCTCTAAGGTTGTATAGTCTACTTAGAAAAGAAATTCATCAACCATTTATCATGTATTTCATTCAAAAATTTGATATTTCTGAGTTTACTACTTTTAAAGTTTTTAATATTTAAACAAGACTCCAAAAAGAAATTAAATTTCTTTATGTTAAAAATAACAAAAAGTAGTTAAATACGAGTTTGATTATTTTTCTTCCTATAATTAATCGGAATAAAATTTTGTCACAGTATCTCATCTATGTTTAAGAATAGATATATTTACACTTATATTAGTATATGTTTCTATAGTATTTCAAATATTAATTAAATACATTTTATAATAAATTAAAGTCATAAAAAATGATATTATTAAATATTTAATATAATATATATATATATATATAAATATTAAATATGTATGTAAATTAAAACGAGACAAATATATATATATATATATATATACTCATTCTTATTTTTATATTTAATTTTAAAAATTAATATTACTTATATTTATTCTCGTATTTTAGTCAATGAAAAGAGTTTGAATAATACCTGTGAGAATGGTTTATTATCATTCCTACTCTAAATAATATAAAAAAAAATACCTAATATTCTTGGAAATAAAATCAATAAAAATGGAGTTGTTAAAGAATATGCGAGTTATGTGAAAACATTCTTGAAAAGAGTCTTAAAAATTATATTGATAATTTCTCTTATTTTCTTTGTTAGAGAATAACCAATCCTTTTATGTGAAATTTATTATTATTATTTTACTTTTACAAATTTATACAAATCATGATTATAGATGTTTGTAACCAGAATCTAACTCTACCTAAGCTTGTAAAGTTTTTTCTTTTCTTATAAAATTGTTCTTTGGTTCTTAAACTATGGATGAATTGTCTTAAAAAGCAGCGATGCTTTGGAAGGTAAGGTTTTTTAAATTTATTGTGAAAGCAATCATTTTGCTGACACACTTTTTAATGTTGGATTGACAAATAGACTTAGCTTTATGTGTTCTAACGATCCACCTTCTAGTCTTAATTTAATTTTTTTCCCTAATATATATCAACTTCTAGATTTTTAGTTTACTTAATTGTATCCTTTTTGAGAGTGCGGTTGTTTATGCCTGGGGGCATCGGGTTTAGTTTGGTCCCATTTTTTGTATAATTTTTTTTTTACGTAGAAAAGCTTTCTATGTGATGATGATGTATAATTGTTGAATATTGAAGTGAGTCCAAACAGAGACGCTAATATCTGTTTCAGAGTGAGGAAGAAAAATGAGGCAAATTGCACAAGAGACAAGTTTCTTATTATTAATGTGTCTTTTCTTATGAATAGGTGGTCTTGTGAATAATTTAGTGTGGTACTGTTAGAGGAGAGGAGGGTAGGCTCAGACCTCAACTTTTAAGACAGATATTCTTTAAATCAATAAAATATATGATTTTCAGTAAATTTTGCATAATTAGAAAGACAATATTATTGAGGAAAGAAATTGTTCCTCAATAAACCCATTAAAATATTTTTCTAAGAAACCATTTTTGTCAATTTATTTACTTAAAAAAAAAATAGCTTCTCTTCAAGCTGAAAAGTCGATCTCAATATCAATTTCTAGTTAGGGAGAACTTTGATGATTAATATATCAATATTTTAATTATATTTTTTATTTTAACTTAAATACTAATATATATTATTATCGTATTATTAAAGTGAGTCATTAATTGGTTGTTTTATTTCTCACGCATGTTAAGCTACTATTTTTCTTTCTAGTTTTCACATGCACTACGAATTGTTAAAAAATTGTTTAACAATACATTAGTTTACATGTAGAGATGCACATTCACTTGTGTCCAATGACTTCATTAACTACAATAGCATTAGTCTATTACAATATTAAGATTTTGTTACATTTTTTAATGTAATAAATATGTAAAGTTATTCAACTAATAGTTATAATTACTTAAAAGTTATACATTTTATTAATGATTTAGAACTTAGAAAAGTTATATGAAAAAAAAAACATGGTTTAGTGAAAATTTTGGGTGATATCGCTATGTTCGACAGAACTTTTAAAATATGATAGAAGATTTTTTTTTTTTTGTAAATCTTAGTTGTTCCTTATATTTATTTTGTTAATGAATCCAACGGAATCATTTTTAATTTTAAAATATTTGTAAAAATACATGTAAATATCGTATCAAAAGTGAAAAAAGAAGAGGTTTTTAAGTGAAAAATTTAAGTCACTTTAGTACTTTCTTGTGGGTTTTTTTAGTATGGTAAGATACTTCACTTTTGTGAATCTTGGTTGTTCATTCTAATTCTTTTTATCAATGAATTTAATAATATCATTCTCGACTCCAAAAGGAAATGTATTTAAATTAATTGGGTACTTTTTGGCAATTCTTCTGTTATAGTAGGAAACTTTATTATGTGAATTTTTAGTTGCTCATTCTAACTTTTTTGGTCAACGGCATCTATATTTTTAAATGACACATTGTTTATTTTATTTTTATTTTAAGTATAAGAGTTTGAACATCTTAAGTTTTAAATTTTATAATTAATTTATATTTTAAAAATAAAATGTGTCCTATTTTAATGACAGTTGGTAACATTTTATTTGTTCTTTACCTATACGACAAATTGAAATTTGGTAAGTTACATAGGATTCTTCTCTCTCCAAAAATTAATAATTATTGAGAGAAAAATAAAATAATCACATTTATACTCATTTAGCAATGTTGTAATGTTATAATTTAGTGAAAAGGTTTTAAATTTAACATGGTTAAAATATGAATGTACTAAAGATAAAATGTAATATTTATCATTTAAAATATAATTTATTCTTTATAATAAGTACTATGTGAAGATAAAATATAACTCGATGATCTAACTTGACCAAATTTTATCTAGTATTCTTTATAAAAATAAGCAACGTTATATCTTTATCTTTAAATTAGGTTGATTAATTTTAATTAAAATGTCACATAATTAAAATATGAACAAGAGTTCTTCCTTTTTCTTTTGAGAAGGTACCGTCAGTTGGTCATTTAGATTGAAGTATTTCATAAAACACCATTTTCACATTAACTAAACAAGAAGAGGATTCAAAATTACTATTATTATTATATTTTCATAATTTGAAAATGTTATAAATTACAAGTTATTGTAACTTAAATGTTTCTCAAAGTGATAATCAACATATCTACCACTGACAATCTATTGAGAAATATATAATTTTAATAAAATTGTAATTAGATTTATGTTAATTTTATCTTTATTTTTATGCAAACTATTCAGTATTCTTAGTATTAAATACATTTGATTATCACTGGTTCAAATCAAAATTATGTATATGGATAATATGAAAAAATAATTTTTTGAAATTAAATAATATTTACTTATTAGTGCACTCATGATTGTTAAAGAATTGAAAAGCATTTAAAATATATAATATTAAATATATTTCAAAAGTTTGACTATATCATGAAAAATAACTATATATTTTATAAAACGGTTTTATAACCATATTAAACTATAATTAATCAATAGCAAAGATAAAAATATAATAAAATAAATTATAATAAGAAAACATATTTTCACTTTATTTACACTGTCAATGTTTTGAAGACACTTGTATATTATTTTCGTAACAAAAAATAGAAACGTATTTCATTTTCCCTTTCTAAGATATCAAAGTAATTTTCATATAACCATATACTCTTCACAATGCCTTTCACGTTTAAAGTAATTATTAAATACAAAATGATTTTGGTAAGAAACCCAACAAATAAAAACGTTTAAACTTGGAAAGTACAAGTTCCTAGAACTCTCTACAACTGAATTGAAGTTAAACGTGTTATTATGAAGGTATTGTGAGCAACTTGGTAACTACCAGATACTAACTTACATAAATTTTACTTAACTTTTCAAAATATAATCAAAATTTGTAACTTTTAAACTTTTACTTTGTATTTTATTGCGTTGATTCTCAGTTACCTCACTTTGTTCATGGTTGCACATCGCGAGCTTAATGCATTAAATCATTCTGAACTTCAAGATATTTCAAAAACTATCCTTCTTGGAAATCTTTATAAAAAACACATTTCACCACTCAATTGATAAAATAATTCTTTTTGGGTTGAGTCTAGTTTCAACTGTTTCCACTTAACTTGTGTTTTAATGAAACCTATAAAGACAAGACTTTACAGTAAAACGAAACCAATTTCTTGCATATATTATTTATGTAGAAAAAGGTATAACAAAAATGTATTTATATCAGAAGAAATTACATCAGTGTTTTTATTATATAATAAAGTCTATGAGCTCATTTTTCTATTTACACTTATTTTTTTCATTTTTCTTAATATTTTGTGCATTAAAAAGTAGGTGGATCAATATTTGGAATTTCCACAATATTTTTTATGTATTGTTAGAAGTGATTTTTGTTTCAAATAAAATTTAGATTTTAGTCAAAATAACTATGTTCTAAATAATAATTGGTTTTTTTAGTTCGGAGTATTTTTATTTTAAATAATACTTGAATTTTTAGAAAAAGTGATTGTATGTCCAAATAATAAAACTCATTTATAACTTTGCAATATTTTAAAAGAATTAAATGATCAATAACTGAATGTAGTTTGTCTTTACATAAGAATCAATATAAAAACTTATAGCTTAAAATGCACTTTTTTTAAGCTTGTTTTAAATTATATATTATATAAATCACTTTACAAGGTTTTTAAAACACTAAGCTTTTATAAATATTTTTTTATAAATCATGTTATTAAAAACTTGTGTCGGTCATCACTTCATCACACACAACTTTACAAAAATTATGAAAAGTTTTAATACGCAATTCAACCCTCTGTTCTTGTGTATTTGATCAATTTTTTACAGATGGTATCAGAGCTCAATCTCTAAAGGATTGAGTGTCTTATAGGGACTAAAGCTAAAGATCCAACACACATGGAAAGACAACTAGTTGCATAGAAAATATATCTTACAAGGCATCCAACCTCTATAAGAAAATATTACTGAAAAAATATGTCACTCTGACAAAGTAATAGGAATCATTCACCATGAAGGATATTGAATTTGTAGATGACATGTTCGGACAAATATAGATTCTTTTGAATGGTTTAGAAGCTCTTGGGAAGCGCTTCTCAAAAGCCCAAATCAATCAAAAGTTGGTTGGCAACATGTCGAATGTTTGGGGGCCAAGACAATAGTCAACGATAAGGTACATGATCTCAAGAATTTCACATGAGAGGAACTTTTTAAAATCTTAAGAGTACTTAAAGTTCACTCTTAAGACAATGACCAAAATGAGGCTTCAATTTTGATGAATAAAGGGCTTCAGGTTAGATCTAAGTAAATGTAGGAGAAACAAAAAGAAACAATAGCTTTCAAAGCTCTTAAGAAAAAAAAATTTCTATGATTGAGGTCAAAAACTCAGGTGATGAAAAAATTTCATGCATGTCCCAAAAGTTTAACCATATGCTTAAATGAAAAGGACAACAACACAAAAGGTTTCCTAACAAGAAGAAGATAAAGAACAACTTCTTGAAAAAAAATAAGGAAGAAAAAGGACAAGAGTTTATCTATTATGAATATGTAAGACCTAACAACACGTATACGCAAATACAATGTCCAAAGTTGAAGAAAGAGCCAAAGTTTAGAAAGAAGAATATGATGACTACGTGGGAAGAATCAGACTCAACGTCAAACTGGGTCAAATAAAGGGCAAGCCAATTTGTGTCTCATGACAGATGTAAATCATGAAGTAGCTTACACTCTTTAAGCTTTATTTGAAACTACTTTGAACTCATAAAACTCTTTTTTTATGAAGAATATGAGAACGCCATATCATATGAAAATCTGTTTACTAATTTTTTTTAGTGGTATTTAAAATTAAATTAAATTAAATTAAAATTTCAAAGTTTTGCTCTTAAAAAATGAAAAGCTTAAGAATGATCAAATTATAATTAATGAAAAATGTTCAACTTAAAACAAATACATTAGTTAAATATAAAAAAAAAAATTGAAAATTTAGAAGGTAAAATCACATACTGCAACTATGATTTTCAAAAATCTTTTAAGAATTTCAAAACTCAAAATCTTGTGCTTTAATCTTCTAAACATGTATATGACAAATTTGGTCTAGTGTACATTTTGAAGAGTCTCAAAAATGAAAAAAAAAATCTTCTAAAAATATTAAAAGTTATTGTGATATCATCTAGATAGGTCAATATAATTTTAATTTTTTTATTTTATGTATTTTTAATTAAGAGGTTAAATGGTTAAATAAAAAAATACAAAAATAAATTATAAGAATTTTTTTATCAAATAAAAATACGATGATTTTGATAATTAATTTTTCAAAAGGAATAGTTGTATTTACTATATGATAAAATGTATGATAATTATTATACTGCTAGAAAATAAATTCTCATGTTGAACTTACTTTTAAGTGGTTGTTTACATTAGTGCTAATAAATGTTATTTTTATTTTACTTTTGTTGAACTTACTTTTAAGCCATTATCTACATTAATGTTAATAAATGTTGGTTTATTTATGAAAGGACCAGTTTTTGCCCAACGATTTCTTTTTTCTAGTTTCGTGCTGCATTTTTTGTTTTTTAATATTTCCTTTGACGCAACCCGCAAATATTAACATTACCATTGCTACTTTCATTCATCAAGTCAATGTTAGAATTATAGTGTATAACTTTTAGTCACTTCGAATAATTCATGATTTTTCAAAGTGGACCAACTCACTCACTTCAAATAGACGGATTAACCCAATATGACCCGTGAATTTATAAATAATATGTATGATTCTGTATATCACCCGTGGATAGGTTTAATATATTAGCTTGAGTAAATAAAATAAAAAAAACATTTTTAAAAAATGCATGTTTTATAATTTAACCGCGAAACGTCTTCACAAAAAAAGTTTCAAATGAAAGTTCTAAATAATAAACATCTCAAAAAAAGAAAACAAGCATCGAAATAAAATTACAAAATTTTGTACTAGCATTTAAAAAAATATCCAAATGGTAACTTCAAATATGAAGCTTTTTCTATGAAATATTGTTATGTTTGTCCGTAAAATATGGGTCGGTTAAGAACAGTAACAATATTGAACTCTTGAGGATAAATTTACCAAACTTCAACTGTTTTTTTTAATTTCTTAGTTATTTTCTTAATGGGCAACAACATGTTCACCTATTTTCTTAAATTTTTAACTATTTATTTAATGGGTTGTGAGCCCACAGAGGTAGACAAATTACTCTATTGAATTGTTTGTTTCAGTGAAGAGTTCACAAATTGGCTCAAAATACACAAGTTTGGTTTAAGTTATATGAATTTTTTAACATAACTCAAATGAATTTATTTTTTAATTCAAGTTAGTCCAAATCTGAAATGAGTCAATCTGCTCATTTTAGTAAAATTGACCACACCATCTATTGAAAATGTTCGTTTACTTCTTTAACTAATAACTTTTAGTTCGGACATCATATTTAGTATATGTTTATATGCTTGTTTCTAATTAAACTCAAGGAAAGTGCACCTCATTATAATTAAAAATATTTTTTGTTATTTGAAGAGCACTATTAATCTTGTTTATGCTTTAAAGTAAAAAGAAACATTTAATTGTAAGAATATTTGTGATATATACTATGCTGGAAGTGGAAAGAAAAAAAGTACAAGTGAATGATATCATCTTTTTTTATGATAACTTGCTTTTTGGACCAGCAATAAGTAAGGATTGCAAGTTGTTGTTCACAACTTCTGTGGATTCAGAATCAAATAGAAGATTTTGTGAAGATAACATTTTAATATTTCTCATGTAATTTTATTCCTGTATTAATTGTTTTTCTATACTAGTTATAGGCTTAAATACTTATGATAGTGGACAAATTCTTCCTCCATCCTCATACCCTCTTCCTGTATCCCTATATAATTTTTTTCTGTTACCCTTCATGAAATTACATAAATACTCCTATCTTAATAAAACTCATCTCCTTTCCAACCGGATGACCAAGCCATCCGGTTTACATTTTTTTGAAAATGAGAACCGGATGCACCCTCCATCCGATTCTCATTTTAAAAAAAAAATACAAACCGAACGACCTCATCCGGTTCTCAACCCAGCAGATCGAAAAATCTTCCATTCGTTATTCAAAATCTTTTAATTAATCCTTCATAGAAGCATTAGGTAACCAATTTGTGATGTTTATTAGCAATTAGCAGGTGATATTGATGATTAGAGTGGTTGATTTGGAATTTGGGAGGCTGTCGACGACGAATTTGAGGATTTTCCGATCTGCTGAGTTGAGAACCGGATGAGGTCGTCCGGTTTGTATTTTTTTTTTAAAATGAGAACCGGATGAACCCCCCATCCGGTTCACAATTTCAAAAAATAATGAGGGTATTTATATAATTTCATGAAGGGCAGTTGTGGAATAAAAAAATTATATGGGGGTGCAGGAAGAGGGTATAGGAGTGCAGGAAGAATTTGTCATGATAGTGTCACAAGCTTTTTAGCCCCCTCACGGATACCGTCGCCACGATAGTTTTGCTTTTGGGGAGAGGCCCAACCAAAGCGATGGGCCAAATGTAAAGTCAATTAAATCTGGGCAATTATTTTCTGCACCTTCGACATGCACCCCCATAATTTTTGAAAGGATTATTTTATTTTTTTTAAAGTGAGTTTTGAATTATCTATTTCAACTTTTTTTTTTTTCGGAATACATTTTTCAGAATTTATAAAAGACATTCTGGAATTAGTTTCTAAAAATATGATAAGATTTTTGAAACAAGATTACTAGAATTAAATTTTTAGAACACATAAAATATATTTTCAAAAAAGCTTTTTAAATAAGATTTTTAAAATAAACTGTTTTAAACATATATAATACCTCTCGGAATGTATTCAATGAGTTTGTGGTCCAAAAGAGCCTTTTCAAAAATGATATTTTTTTACTCTTCTTCTAACTGTAATGCAAACTAGTATGATGGTGGCGCCGATGGCAGTGGTGGGTTGGAGTGAGAGATGAGTGGATGGGACAATTTGATCATTTCACCCGATTAAAGAGATGTAGGTTCAAAAACGGGGGTGCAGAAAGTAATTGTCGAGTAGAGACCCAACACGTTTAAATTAATAACTATTTAAATTCAATTTTATTGAAAAAAAAAGTATTAAGACAAAAGTTATTGAATTAAACTAAATACTGATGTTAAACGTGAGGAGAATTGGTATATTAAGAGAAAGATAAAAGAAAAACAAAAAGGGTTAATAAAGTATGTACGCGTTTGTAAAAGTAGCTTGATGTGTGTTTGAACATAGGGAGAATATAAAATTGAGTAATAATCTAACATCACACGTAGCTGATGGAGGAAAAGAAGCCCCACATCGCAAATATCAATTTGAGAGCGCAATTGGGTGACACGGAAAGGAATCAGATTCCTTAGAGCACGAAGAGGGATTGATGGTGCCGTAGAAGGTCCCTTGGAGTGGTCAAAAAGTTACACATCACTGTTCCTATAAACAAAGTTATGCAACTTTCCTCAAACCATTACCACTTAACAAGGATCAAATTCAGATTTTCTTGCCATAGTTGAAACCAAATTTCTTTCTTCTTGATGGAACTCATAACACTGAAGGCAGAGAACTTTAAGCCAGTAATCCTCAAAGCTGGAGTTCCCTTGGCTGCATCTTTAGGTGGTTTGATCTATTATGCATTGATAGTGGCAAAGAAAAACTTGTCTTCTAAAGTTTTTTCTTCACCAGAAAATGCATGTGATTCTCCAAAAATCACTTGTCACCAGGGAACAACACATGAGAGTTTTGACAACCTTTCTTATGTGGAAGATGGAGAATCATCTACTCCTAGGAGTAGTAGTGTTCTCTCCGGGAGCTTGGTGATCCATGAAAACAAGTCGTGTTTGGAGCATGAGATCAGTGGTCTGAGAAGCCAGATTGAAGGCCTTCAAATGAGGGAATTGGCCTTGCGTTTGCAGTTTGAGTTGTATTGTGAAATGAAGGCACAAGAATCTCTACTTGTTGAAGTCAAAAACATGTTGTCCTTGGAGAATGATCGTGCTGAGTTCTTGAGCAAAGAGATTTCTTCCATAGAGACTGAGACAACGAGGTTGGAGAGTTTTGTAGCCCAATACATGAGTGTGGTTGAACAGCTTCAGTATTGGAGATCACAGAATAGGGTGCTTCAAAGGAGGGTTCAAAGGCTACTAAGGGAGTCGAAGGCCAAGTCTCGTTTGATAAAGGGGCAGGCTTTGAAGATCAAAGAGAAAGAAGAAGAGTTATTGAGAAACCATGAGGTTTTTCAAACAAGGGTATGTGTTATTAACGAGTTAGAGGGTGAAATCAGTGAGCTACGAAGGAATTTGGACCAGTTGGAGGAAGAGAAGAAGGAGGTTGTGAAGAAGCTTCAAGCAGCAGAAGCAGAAGCAGAAGCAGAAGAAGCATCTAAGTTGTACAAGGAAAAGATACACAGAAAACCATTGAAATATTATTTGGAGGTGGAATCAGGAGATGTGAGTAAGGAAGAGTACAACAAGGTTGTGAATGAATTGGAGGAGGTGAAGAAGGAAAGGTCAAGTGAAGTTGAAGAGCTGATTCATTTGAGGAGGGTCAATACCTGTTTGATGCAAGAGTTGATGAGCCACTATGGAGAACAACATAGAGAGCATGAGGAGGGGGAGTTTGAAGGAGGCTTTGTGCAGTATGATTCAGAGCATGAGTTGAATCATTCCCTCTTGGAGCATCACAATGATTCTGCTCAGAGTGATCATGCTTCTTCAAAGAGGAAAAAGTTGCTTACAAGGCTGAAGAGGTGGGTTGAAGGAACTGAAAAGGTAAGAGTGAAGCCTGAAATCATCAAAGAAACTCCTGTTTCCTATAAACCTCAAGTTTCTTCAAATTCAAGGTTCTGTTCTAGTGCTTAGTCAAAGTACCATGCAAGCTTTTCCCCAGCAAAATCGCAAATATAATTAGACCAAGTCATGATGATAATAGAGCAAAGCTTAGATGCTTTCCAAAGTATTTTTTATGTTGTTTTTCAATGAGAATTGAAGTTTCATCTTAAGAAAAGCCAATTCTTATACAAAAACAACAATAAAAGTACTTAAAAAACAGTATCTAAGTTTTGATCATCAAAATATAGTTATGGATACTACTAGACAATAAAGAAACTTGGATGATGGTTTAGATGCATAGGGACACTGGTTTGTTGCAAAATAAATGGTGATGCCATTTCATAATAATTTGTACATTTCTGCTTTAAATATGTATTACAGAATGAATGAATGCTAGACGTGGAACTTAGCAGCAATAACAAATATACACAAAACAGGCACACATGCATATTAAAATATGAATAGATTATTATTAAGAGTGTAAAATTTACACGAAATTATTTTAACTTTACACAGATATTATTTTTATTGAGTTTAAAAAAGACATGATCATGCCACTTGATGTGGTTGTACAACATTTATATTTGGAAATTAATATGAATGAGATATATAAAGTAGAATTGGTAGTAAAAGTGGTTAAGGGGAGGAAAATGTGGGTGAGTAGAGCATATAAAATAAGTCCAATGTAATAGCTTGAATAGCCTATAAAATAGGATGGATCAGACTAATACAATGGCGATAGAAATTGCAGCGGCTCTATTTTGGTTCAGTCTGCTTAATTCGCGGTCCAAGTGAGCTTGGGCAACACCTACACTTATACGTATGCCTGTTTGAAAAACTAATAATAATCATTTTAAAAAATTGAAATATATATATATATATATATATATATATATATATATATATATATATATATATATATATATATTGATGTGACTCAACTTTAAAAAATATTATATTTAAATATAAAATTTTTATTTTTTTAATTTTCTTTGAAATTAGACCAAAAATATTTTAACATATAGTCAAGTCATGTTAAAAGTGATTAATTCGTTTAAAATATGGATCGATCAAATTGATATTACCTTTACTTAATTAAGAGAATTGTCTATTATAAATTATTTGATGTGACTTGCAATTTAAAAAAAAAATATTTTGATATAACAAAATAATGGACATTCTCTACAATATAGAATAAGTATATAGATATTTATGTAATATGAGATTATTTTAAATTTGTGTGTATTCTCTTAATAAATTCATGTTTTATCATATTTAAAATAAGATAATATAATGTTGTATCATCTGATAAACGAAATATTTATATTTTATATGATTTGTTATTGAATGAATGTTATCGTCTTATAAATGAAGCATGATCGAGTTTATAATTTGTTGTTCTTAACACTTAATCAAAATCATAGATATTGGACTAATCCCTAACAACTCCAATGACTTTTCTTAAAAAATGCAAATTACCTTTTTTTTAACCATGCATCAATATATCACCCGTTTTCCCTTTATTTAAATCATTTTACTCTAAAACCTTGTAAATCTGCTCCAATGCATATAAAGTTCTTCTTAAACTTTATGACATACCTAATATTTGTTAATGTACAAATAATATTCATCATACATCTTAATTTGTACAAAGTCAATACCAACCATCTTATAAGAAGTGTCATTGTTCATTAAAAGTTTGTCATCTTTTGAATTTTGTATATTTATGATCCATCTCTTTTAAAATTTGAAAAATTCACTACATCAAGTTATAATCATAAAAGAATTAAGTTGTAGAATTCTTTAGTTAAAATAAATTTTAGATAAAAAAAATCTTAAAATAACTTATAAGTATTTACATGGAGAGCTTTGGAAAAAAGTTAATTACGTTGTTCCATTACTTTAGATAAAATTATGAAAAAATGTCAGGATTCAATAGAAAGTTCGTTGAACATCTATTAGCTTTGAAAGAAGAAAAGAATGGAGTAAATAGCTCAAAGGTTTACGCATAAAGTAAGAACGTTATTACAATATTCTCAACCATTACATAGGAATATATTACATTCAATTATTTTATCACTTCCTAGCAAATGTATTTGCTTACTTTAGACATTTTAGAATTTTTTTTTTTTAATTTCTTGTATCATTTAATTTACACATTTTACCTTTTTTTCTTGAAAAAAAAATAACATTTAATTTATAAAAGTTTAACATAGACCTATGTTGATAAATATACCAGAAAAATAAAACGTCTTCAAATGAAGCATTTGTCCCGTCCTCATATAGTTATGAAATTATGTTTTTATTGAAAAATTCCACCGAACACAAATGTTATGTAGATAATTATTAATATGATAAAAAATCAATAGTATTTTTTATTTTTTATGATTCATATATTCTATTTTCGTTGTTCTTACGCGAAATCCTCAGAGACACATTTCCGAAAGGTTTGTTGGTGACATATCAATAGGAATCAATTATATGAAGAATCCAATATTCAATATTGTGAAACCTGTCATTTTTAATGCTTCAAAATTGTGGATGGAATTAACCACGTTATCCTCTTTGTGTTTTCTCTCTCTTTCCCCTCTAACTATACCAAAAAAAATTAAATGCACAAGATTCTGATCACACTGTATCAAGCAATAATCAAACACCATGGAACTCTCTTTGTTCCACCATCAGCACCATCCTATGATTCTCAATTGCCCCCTTAGCTTAACAAGTAACTTCTCTCTTCTCTGATTCTCTCTACACTTCTTTCAATTCAAACTAGCCTGAGCCAATTCCTTAACTCCACAGGAACACACAGAAGACTTAACAAGAAAAGTTCATATAGGGTACCATGCCACTGCTCATGTTCTTCCACAAAAAACACTGCAACAGAAGCAGTTACAGTGCCTTCAAGTATTGAAGGAAGGAGAGCATTACTCACTTGTCTCCTCACAACTGGTCAGTTATTAGTTAACTATCTTGGAATGTTCCATTTCTATGTTATTTCATGTGATTTTCTTAAATGTTTTTATCTTTTGTTAGTTGCTGGAGTCTATGCATGTGATGTGGCTGGCGCTGTTAGCACAAGTAGAAGAGCTGTATGTGTCCTCATTATTCTAGTTTGTTAGTTTATTTGAAAGAAAAACGATGGTTCTGACATGGGAGTAGTAAGAAATTTTTCTCTCTTTTGTTTTCTGCAGCTAAGAGGAGCAAAAATTCCCGAAAGTGATTATACAACCTTGCCCAATGGCTTGAAGTGAGTTTATGTTAACTTGTTGATTGTGAATCTTTCTACCTTCTTATTTAGTATCAGATTCTGATGACTAAAGTGTGTTGAAATTCTTCTAATATATATCATCACAAGAAGAATTCCCCCATCTAGTATATTTATTAATATTAGAGAAACAGAATCTGTCACTTTTCTTTGATTGGCAGCATTTAGTAGAGTGGACTTAAGTTTGTTTGTACTTACATTGGTAATCTTTAAAATTTCGTAATTTGCACTATTTTTTTGTTCATGGTATTTTAAAGATTTGTTGCTATTGGAGGCTACTGTGTGATGAAACTGTGATATGTTCAGGTACTATGATTTGAAGGTCGGGAATGGAGCTGAGGCTAAAAAGGGATCTCGTGTTGCAGTACGGTTGTGACCCAGTTAAAAATGTTTCACTCATTAGTGCTTCTGCATGTTGTTGAAAGCCATTAACCAAATGTGTGGGATTACCATATATAGTTTGGTTTTATTACCAACTCAATTCAAGATTTTCTTGAAAGGGGAAACTGTCATATCTTAGTACTCAAATCTTGTGGTACTTAAGCAGACAAGAGTATCTCTAATGAGAATTTTTTAGAAAAATCCTCACCAATAAAATATTATTTTAATCTATCTCACAAACTTGAGTTTCTTCAAACTGCGTAAACAACTTTCTTCAAAAGGAATTCAGTGGAGTTCACATTAAAATAGTGTTTTTGTTGATAACTCTTATTAAGAAAGATGTTTTAAGTTATATCTGAGGATTGAAATTTGCATGATTGTCTATCTACTAAGTTTTTGGATCAAAAGAAAACAATCAGAAACCTAAATTTGTTGCCTATTTCTCATTGTCAACTTTTATAACCTCTGAGTCCATAATGTATAAAACTCTATTATGTGGATGACAGAAGTTAAATTCTAATTCCGATTAGAATATTATATCAAAAATATGTAAGGAACTGCATTTAAGTTTTGTTCTTCATTTAATCGTCAAAAGAAAGGGGATATTGTATCTGATTCATTCTTCCAGAAGATTACTACGCAATTTTCTCTCTTTAATTATGATGTGCTGGCATATGCATTCATATATAACGATCTTACCTATTGTAGATTCACTATGTCGCCAAATGGAAGGGTATCACCTTTATGACTAGTAGACAAGGAATGGGTGTTGGAGGAGGAACGGTATGACCCATGTAACTATGCCAAATTTCTCACCTCTTTGTGTATTGTGTTATTAAGGTTGATTAGTCTACCAGTTAGAAGCATCAAATGCAAATGCAATGGCAAGAGAAAATGAAGCCAATCATTTCCATTACTTCTATAGAGATTCACAGTTTCAAAAACTATTTGTCCTTTAGTTGATTGGTCTAAGTGAACAGATTCTTCCTTATATAGACAAGGAAGTTCCTCTTTTACACCTCTTAGAACAAAATTTATGTCCACATTTATGTTAAGTATATTACATTGCCCTCTAAACAAACTGGTGTTGATCTGATAGAAAAGCTAAACCTCGAATCATCTTTGATTATTTGGATTTAAATATACATATGTTAATATTAGGCATATGTTTGACCACCATTAGGCAATGGGCAATTGTAGGCATGCTCTAATGTATTTTCGTTTCGCATATTATTGGTGCACATTCACTCAGTCACACCCAAAAATCTCTGTTTTTGTTGAATGCAATCTGTGTCCAACTGGATTCCTGACAATAAGAGTTTCAATTCCATGTCCTTTCCTTCTTATACATAGATAATTGATTACACTTGCAGAAGATTCTGGATGATCAAATGTATTACTGTGATGCATTTTTTCTGAATATTTGCTTATCAGCTGACGAAAACATGCTTAAATTATCGCAGCCCTATGGATTTGATGTAGGCCAATCTGAAAGGGGAACAGTCCTTAAAGGGTTGGATTTAGGAGTAGAGGGCATGCGAGTAGGAGGCCAGGTGAGAACAAATTGTAGGAGCAGGTTTCTCTTTTATCAAGAATGCAAAATGAAAATATTGATAATCAATAAAATTGTGTGCAAACTGGAAAAGCCTTTTATCCATTTGATGAGAAGCTTCATAGTTCATTGGAACTCCACTAAGGGCTGAACAACTACATTGGAGTGGAATTTATGCTGCTACAGATTTTGTTCTATTTTGCTTTAGTTTTGCATATTTTATTGTGTCAACAGCTAGACCTCTAAGATTATCAATTTATAAGGTGAGTGATCTCACTAAATTTGTTAAGCTCATAAGCTGTCATCAGCATGCGTGTAAATAGTTTTGCTTGAAAGGGTTGCAAATGGTTTAGACTCTAGGTTGTATCAGGTGTCTCATCCAGCTGTAATTTAAATAGTTTTTTTTTTCTTTTTGCAGCGACTCTTGATTGTTCCTCCTGAACTTGCATATGGAAGCAAGGGAGTGCAAGAAATCCCTCCCAATTCAACGATAGAGGTGAGTTATTCTGATCTATGTTAAGATTTGTTCCAGTACGTTGAATGCTCCAATTCACATTTTAGCTCCGTATCCTTGGTCTCTTACATACTTTAAGACCGATTCCAAAGAATTATTAAGACTAGAGTGTTTTTATGGTTTCTTTGTTTTGACCGGAACCTTCTGTTACCAAAACAGTTTAATCAAAATTTAACCAGCTTGGTTGATAAGGTATCTTTTTCAGTAACACAAAGTCCTAATGAACCTCTTTCTGCTGTCAAACGGAAATTCATGGGCATTCAATGATTGCTTTAGTTCAAACTTCGAAGATATGTTTGAAAAGTAAGATGTGACCACTTTCACCCAACCAAACCCTTTTCCCCTCCACTGTATCCTACCCCTTCCTGCATTAGATATCAGGTTCTATAATCGAAAGAAGGGTAAAACACTGTTAACAAGATATTAAATTGGTCATTTGAAGTGATTTGCCATTTTTCCATATCATCATTTAGGCTCTCACTCTACTGCTGAAGTTTTCTATTATATTGTTCTCCTGTCAAAGTAATTTTTTTTTTTTTTCAATATACAATTTTACCATTTGTTACTGTCGGACTGCAGTTGGACATTGAACTGCTTTCTATCAAACAAAGTCCATTTGGGTAAGTAACGATGTCAGAATTTCTTCCTTGTTCCTGTATATTATAGTCTCCTGTAGTTAATTTCAATTATTTTTGGTTCTGCAGGACTCCTGTAAAGATAGTTGAAGGTTAATACAATGATTTGATATTCAGAGTGCTTCTTAGTCAACAACATTTTAAGAGAAGAAATGATGCCCACCCACTCAGCGGCCTTTACTTTTCCCATTATGTCAATGAACGACCTGTTTCTGGAGTAAATAAGAAACATTTGATTGTTTCAGTTAAGAGTTATGTTCGCACGGAGTTGGAAAGTTCATCAGATGTGATTATCAAAACGAAAACAAAGCAGTGAAGAAAAAAACCGTATTTGTCTTCACTTTTTCTGTTGTGTCCTTCCGCCCCTTTAATTGTTTCCGACCACAAACCGTGATTGATTGCTCTATCCACTCCTGATTCTTTCAACATTTAACTTTCAAGTCAAATGTATCATCAAAAAACAATAATCGGGTTTTGTTCAATGTTGGTTGGACAATTCCTCCAAATATCGAAACTAAAGCGCCAGCACCTTAACATTCAGGGATGCACCTTAATCTTCAGAATGGTAACCAACCCATGTAGAATGTAAGCCAGAGCCTATCTGCGGTAGCGGTAGCGTTTGAAATTGAAGTACACATGTAGAATTCCACGTTCAAACGTGCACTTAAAACCTTTCTTGTGAGAATATTCCCATTCTTTATTAACAATGCGAAAAGCCTGCCATGGAAGCACATAAAATAGGTAATTTGGTTGAAAATGTATATAAACCTTCAGAGCATCAAGAAGTAGACTTACAATGTCTTCATATGGTGGCCCTGCATGAAATCTTATGATGCAAGTCTCACCATTGCTATCATCCTTCTCAATAGTGTAAGTTGGAGCTCTTGTCTTGTCTACTAGATCCGGGTAGAAGATGTTAAATTTATACCCTTGGACAACCTTTGGCGGTGGATTGTCATGATCGTAATGAGTCTGATTATATTTGTTCCATTCGTACCCAGTGTGGACACGGTTGAAATACTTTGGCTTCCTGGGCCTGTATTTGTCATGCCACCAATAAACCTGCTCCAACATTAACCAATTACATCAAAGGTTAAATGTTGATAATCCCACGTCCTTTAATATAGTAGTGTAAAAATCCAGAACTTTGTACAATGAACTAAATATTTTACTCTTAGAATAGGTTTATGCCTAACTTAATATCACAATTACATCACACTTCTATATTAAATAATCTGGTCTTATGTAGGATCTCCAACACACATCTTGAACATGAGATTAGATATTCGTGAGTAGATATTCGTGAGTGGTCTAAGAGTCCAATAACAATGGCACAATAACTCCAAAGAACTTGATTAGGATAGGCTCTCAATGGCTTTATTATCATCTTAGTAAGTAGGTTTATGACCAATTTGTAAGATAAAGATTACACTCTACTTATATATTATAATCTGACCTTATTTTTAGTTGATGAGAAATCCCCAACATTTACTATCTATCATAAGATGTACATTTCTAAGAATCGTAGATAGTGACAAACATGACATTTGACATAATAGAATTACATAAATAACCAAGACAGGTTACCTGTGAATCTAGATTCACTTCAGCACCAGAGCCAAATACTGCATCCCCGTCTTCCATGGCTCCCATAGCTTTCATGGCTTTCACCTCAAAATTATCTTCAGATGGAGGAGGCTTTAATGCCATTGCTTCTTGAATTCGTCTATGCTGCTCTTCCTTTACAGCCATACGTTTCCACTCCTGTGAACGTACCATAATCGGAGTTAGTCTACACACTTGACACACAAATGAGATATCGTTGTTAAAAAGAAAAAAAAAAAACACGTTTAAGGATTACCAATTGAGCTCTGTCCTCTTCAGGGTCAATAGCTTCCTCATTTTCGTCACCACTGTGAAACAGTTCTGGTGAAAATGAGCCAGCCTGATCCTCAGCCTCTTGATCTTCTACTTTAATGGGTTCGGGTGAAAATGATTCATCAGCAGATTGGGCTACACAATGAACATCAAGCAAATATCAATACGAAAATTGGTGGAGAACGCGTGTAAACTAACAATGACAAAAGGCCAAGGCTAATATACATTTTACGTAATGCTCATTGTCTTCATTAGAGTTCCTAACTGGAGCGTCTTCCAGTTTATTTTCATCCTCCAATGGTTGTTCAAGGTGTTGCAAATGTTTGCGTAACATCTTAGCATGGATTTCCTTTAACGTAGCCTGCGTATAATGCAATTAATAATGAAGTGAATTTATCCCTTATTTAAAGCATTTAACTTAAAAGTGAGAGATTACCTTGGCCTTATATATGTGGAGGTATTTTAAAACTGCCTCCCAGTACTCAACCACCTTAGCCGTACCAGTACGCATCTCTGATGCTATATGCACCTGTAGAGCTTCTAATTCTGCATGTGTCTTCCCCTGCAAAAGCCTCTTCACGTCTGGCTCAACACTGTAATGCAGACCCCTTTCTTCTGCAAGCAGCTCAGGGGGAGGTTCTTCACCACGTACCCTAGCTCGATCAATTGCATCTTTTTTTCGAGCTTCGGCTAGCTCCCAATCACACACCAGAAGGAGTGCCTGTACGAAGATATTGACTAAGACTTCAACTAAAAACATGAATTATGACATGACTAATTTAATGTCAAGATCCATGGTATTACATGTTAAGGAAGTCACACCATGGCCATATGAGTGAACTGAAACAGAAGAGGAAGAGATTAAGGAAACTAATTTATTCGGGATCCAATTCATGGGATAAATTTTATTTGTCCATATAAACCATAACAAGACACACATAGTCGCATAAAAGACACTACATCAAAAGCCATAAATACCAGCATGCATATGTGGACAAAAACATACAAACTAAGGGGAGGAGAAAGAAAGGACACATAAATGAATTTGAACAGGGAAAAGCCATTCCATACCACATTGTGCAATTGAATATTATCCATGCTACAAGCCATTCCATACCACATTGTTATAGAAAAGAAACCTTGGTCTAACTTTTAAATACCCATCTACGCTATGCTTGACAGTGTTGGGAACAACCTTCCATTCCATTCCGCTAAAATTACATTTACAGCAACCTCATAACATTTTATGTATTAAGAATTTATTAGAAGAGACATAAAGAAAAATGAAAATCCTGCTGCCTCAATTTTACCCAAAATATGGGTATTAGTGATACTACGCTACCTACCTTAAACAGGGAATTAAACAAAACAAATAAACAAGCCAAAACATGTTTTACATTTGAGTAAACCACTTCCACTTTATGCAAGCAACCAGAACTGCCAATTATATGAGTCTTCACCAGACATGTTACTACTCAATAAAACCAACAGTACAAACTGATAACATAAAAATTAAAAGCTTTAAAACCTCTCCAACCCCACCAGATTTCAGCGAGAGAGAGAGAGAGAGAGAGGAAAAACTTCATTCTATAACATCCAACTACGACAAAAAGAACTTCAATGCTAAACAGGTTATACCTTTTATATGTGAAATAATAGAAGACACTGTTTGTATGCCCTTTAAGAAATAAAAAATAATAATTAAAGGACATTATCCCTATGCTATTACCTAACAGTTAAATTCAAAGCAAGTTCTCTGAAAATTGCATTCAAGCATATGCAAGAACATAGACATGATATTTCCTCTTAAAACCCAAACCAAAGAACTTTACTATTTTATGATTTTTTATTGAATCATAAATGTGATCCTTTACACCAGAACTGGATAAGATTCAGACTTCAAAGTCATAGTCACATTCAATATAACCTAAGGTGAATAAAACAAGATGGTAGTATAAAAAAATAGACAAGTTAGAAATTATTAAGTAATTATTACTCTGTGAAGGACTATAAAGTAATTAACTAAAGAATGGATAAAAGATGATACCTCCCAATATTCTACATGGGTGGGTGTGGCCCTGTCAAGGTCCAGATGCATTTTGATGTCATCACGAAGCTCTTCCATTTCCTTTACTGTCAAATCCTGAACCATATAAGTCAAGCGTTATGTAAATTGTCCAACAACATTGGCATTTAAAACTGGAAATCTTTAGTCATACTAAGGAAAAGGTTCAATAAGTTTTCAAAGGATATATCACATTATAATATATATATATCAGTAAAAGAAAAGGCAAGATATGAATTGCTATAAATATAAATATTAACCTTGAACACCATGTATGGTTCATTTATTTCTATATCTAAATCAGCGGATCCATTGAGATGCTTGGTTAGGATATCAATCGGCTTGGCACGCCCTTCACGCAATCTAATCTCAGATCTAACCTTGCTTTGATCAAAATGAAACTGCATATAAAATTGTCTTGATTACCAGATTGCAAGTACCACAATAAAAAAGTTAACAATAAATGAAAGGAATTCAAGGAACATACCTCCTCTTCTCTTTTTTCCCAGTCATGGAACTCAGCTCGCGCACGTTCTCTAGCTAACAGTGCCTGTGAGAGAGAATGTGGATAAGATGACATAGTTTATGCACATACAGGATAGGGAATAATTAGCACTATACTAGCATATAGTCAACAACTGTTAAGAAAAAATTTTCCCTCCAATAGATTAAAGATAATAATTTCTAATAACAGATTATGAGAATGAACTTACCATTTCTTCTTCATGTCGTGCTTTCTCAAGTGCCCTTTCTTCTCTTCTTTTTTTCACCTTTTCAATTTCTGCCTGCATTATGATTTTTAACAAGAACTTAGTGAATAAATGTCAGACAGAGACAACGGTTAGCTGTTTGAAAACTTCATCACAATAACTTAGTAGGCCCGGGAGGCAAGAAGCAAGTAGCTACAGCAAATATTTACGTAGTATAGCCTACAAAATAGTAAATATTTATTTTTGTTTTTGCAGAAAAATGCGTACCATCCGTTCTCTCTGCCTCTTTTTTTCAGCTTTAACTGAAAATGCATCAATAGGCACGCCTTGAACAACATCACGCTCAATCTTCTTCCGCCAAACAAACCTAAAACTCAGTCAATTTGAGAATAATAAGATATAGGTAGGTATCACTCAACTACTAATACATTAGTTTGTAGTAAAACAGTTATGTAAAGCTTCTAGGACATTAAAAATGACAATAAAATTCTAAGCTTCGTGGAATCAAATAAAGACACACAGAATAAACAAGAAAACTGATATACCAAAGTTATCTAAGAACAACAGCTAATTATATACAACTCCCCATCCTCAAGAAAGTTGTCCAACAGAAACCAATAGCATTTCTAGAATAATTTTGGATGATAAACGAATACAATAAATAATAATAATAAACTGGTAGGGCAACTTTGATTCATAATGGAAAATTCTCAAATTTACACGTAATGAAACCTTAGTAACTTCAGCACTTGTAACAAGTACCCCAGAAGATTCAAAATACAAAAATGTGGGAGGAGAGAGAGAGGGAGAAGAAATGATTTTGTAAAAGGTGTCCTTTTGTGGGACCCATATTAAGGAACACTTTCAATTTTAAGCAACTCATATATGGGGACCCACATTAAAATAATGTTTCCATTCATAAGAAACTCTTATAAGGAAATCCTATTTGAGATACTCTGAGATGAATTTAGTGTTACAAAATTGCCACAAAGTACCAAATACCATCCTCCATCTAATTACAGAATTTAGTATTAGTAAATCAGAAAACCATTCTCCTGAAAGACTGGCAATACAATTGCCGCCAAGTTTTCCATCAAACAAACTGAGCTTTTAACTACAATTGAAAAAGAATCATGTGATATAAGAACCTCAGCCAACAATCCATCAATAATTAACTGGTTTCACAGAAGTTTCTTACTTACTTTTAAATCATCACCTATACCAAAATTTTAACTCCAGAACTCCCTAGAAATCACCTCTACATAAAAATAAAATGCCTCCAAATTGTACACACACGAACACAAGTTACTAGTATGTATCTGGAAAATTCACCTCTTATTGATGTGAAACAGGAAAAAGCCCAGTTATTAGATGCAACAAATCAAAAACCATACAAAACAGGAAAAAAATAGGGAGAACCGAAGAAGGTAGGAACTTACTTCTCATTAAGATTAGAGTCACCAAACGGATTTGCATCATTCGAATACCCTGACACGGTACGAGTCTTCAGTTTCTTGGCAACTTTCAATGCCTGAGCACGAAACCAAGAAGAAGGAAACATCAAAATACACACATACAGACACTTTAACTCAAACCATAAAACATAAAAACACCAAACAAGGATAAAGAAACATGTTCAAACCCTTTTCTGAGCCTTTTTGGCCAAGTACTGTGCTATTTCCTCTTCAGTAATGTGCCTGGAGGACTTCTTCTTCATGCCACCCCTGTCACTACTCTCATCAGAGGAACTATCTGAGTCGTGCCTGCTTCGTCCCCGCCGTGAATGACGGCGGCTGCGATGACTGTCTCTCCGGCGTCTCTCCGGAGACGACGAGTCACGGCTGTCTGAATCATCACCGGACTGTGAAGAAGGCGACTCTGATGAAGAATCATCAGATCTTCTTCTTCTCTCTTTCTTACTCTTTCTACCCATTCTATTCAATTCAACTCTTCTACTCTGCTCAGGCTATTATGCTAAGCAAAAAGAGAGCGTAAATTAACAATTATATTCCACAACAGTGACAGTGCTTCTGCGTAAAGTTAGGGCATGGAATAAGGATTTTCATCACAGAAAGAATCAAATTAATTGTTCAAAAATAAAAAGAAAAAGATGCTTAACCATAGGAAGATTAGAATCTAGTAAATGAGCAAAGTGTATTAGTTCAAAATACGAATATGAAGAAGTAATCGAAGGACAAACGACGAACCTGTGGCGCAGAAGACGGTTGCGAAATGAAGACGACGGTGCCAATGGACTTCCGGTAATTCCCAACCGGATATTCAAATTTACAACTTGGATTTTGCTTTTTCCTTTTTTTTTCCTTGGAAAAATAGAATGGGCTTAAGCCCAAAGAGTTTTGGGTTGTTGTTACTTTTTCCAGACTGCTTCTTCACGCACCTCCGTAGCTTCTTCCTGCACCTTAATAAATCTTATATTTCTAAAAGATCCTTATTAAAAAGACTTAAATATCCTTTGTTGAGTTGAGGTGGCTTGGTTGAATTCTATTCCGGATTCCGTAATCCAGAAAGTTATCTGATTGGAATATCTGAAACTTTTTTTGATTGGAAAGTATAGTTCCGGATTAGCCTATTATGGAATACGTTAGTGATTTTTGGATTAATCCAATTTGAAATAAAAAAAAGTATTTCGAATTATAGCTCCTAAAATTTAATTCAAATTATTTTTTATTCTGGAATTTCCGAAACAAGTTAATCTGAAAGTTAAAATAAAACCTTTTCATATTTGAAAATGACTTTCAGAATTTGGAATTAGAATCCAAAAATAATTTCTAAAATTCGGAATTGATTTCCAAAATCCATAAATGACTTCGAGAGTGTATAGTCTTAAAGGTATTTTCGAATTGTGGGGTTAAGGCCAAGTTAATTCTTTATAGTTTTTGAAGCTTTTAAGTGGTGGATTAATAAGGAACGGAAACTTAATAAGAAAACAAAAAAAAAATGTGATATATGGAATGGAAAAAAAATTACAATAGTTTATATGAAAAATGACAAAAGTAAATAAAATAAAGGTAAGAACCTTATCAAATGGAAATTATCAAATAGTTGTTTATGATCCTTAAGAGTCTGTTGACACCTTTCTTGAAAACTCTAAGAAGGCAAGAGAAGATACTTTTATACAAAGAACATAAAGAAAAAAAGGTTATTTAATTTCTCAAATATATATTCAATTTAAAAATAATTTTTACAAGACATGTGTGACCTCCTTTTATAGCATAAGGAGTCAGGTTCTATCTATTATAAATAAAGATGTGAGATTTCATTTTATAAATAGGTATCCAGAGTCATTCTAATCTAAGTTAACCTTATTTAATATCCAAACAAATTAATTAACATATTTATTTTTTTAAACTATTTTTATACGGAAGGTTTTCTTCTAATATTTTCATATTTTTTATATCTTTTTCTTGTCTTTTTAGGAAATCATTTTCGAACTCTTCTTTAATAGAAGACTCTGATTATCTTAAAATTTTAGAAATTAAGTGACAATTCTACACATCACTCAACTACAATCCAATTAAAGTGACATATTTCTTTATTTGTCTTCTACTTCATCTTTTTCTAGTTTGGTTTTAATAATTCCTTTTTTTGTTATGTTATTTTGATTCATATTTTGTTAACATTTTTAATATTAACTATTTTTAATTGAATGTTTATCCAAATTATTCAATTATATTTTAAGTATATTTTTCTATATAGCTTTAGGAATGTTATAATTTGATAAAATAAAAATAAATTCGTAATGAATCAAACTCTTATTCATCATGTCATTTGAAGGATAATATTTTTGAAGTATTTATTAATTTTCAACTAATTTCATGATGAATTTTTCAATCCTATTAACATCAACATTATTGACAAACCAAGTTATGATAGACCCAACTCTAGAATATGGAAAAGGAGGAGTATTTAGTGATTAGAAATATTGAACAAGTTGTTTAAACTTTCTACAACTAAACCCAAAGTTTTTTTATTTTCTTTCTTCATTAATTCGAGAAAGAGGTCATTAGTGATACACAATAAAAATAAAAAAAATATGGTAATATATATAAAATAGGAAAACTCACTCAAACACCATGAAAACAAACAAAATCAAGAGAAAAATAAAAATATGTTCATTAAAGATCGCCTAACTTAAAAAATATATAGACAAAGATATATTAAATAATAATTCATATAATTGATTTTATTAGTCGATGAAATTATTTGAACTTTGAAATGAAAGCAATTTGATTTTTTTAGGATTACAAAGAGAAGTTCATAAATAATTATGAAAATGTTGTTGATCCTACTATTTTTGTTTGATTATTAATAACACTTGATACTAATATTCAAACCACACAATTGTCATACTCAATACCATGATTTGCAAGTGTGCACGTGTGTAATGTAATTCACTGAAATTTCGAAACAACTATTTTTAAAATAAGAAGATAATTTTTTTATATCTAACAAAACATAATATATGAAATTGAGTCTTTAATAATTGAGAATTAAAGATTTCATAATAAATTAAATATATCACACAAACATATTTCTCAGTTCTCATAAGCTTTAGGTTTTTTAGGATTTACCAATTTTCAAAGTAGATTATAAACTAAATAATTAAAGTTTTAATTTAATATTATTTTTACAACTAAATGTTTTTTTTTTCATATTAAGTAGGTTGATGAGTCAATCCAACTACTACCAGTTCAATCTGATTAGCCCGAATCCAATAGGTTTATTTATCTACAATTAGAAATGTGATAATAGATTTATTTATTTCTCTCTCAAACCAAATAAGATATCCCTTCCCACCCTTCTTTTAACCTAACGGTATATTAGAAATCAGAACTGTATCACACGTATTGATAAAAGAAGTGGCGTATTGGTGAAAGACATTCTTTTTTCACAAAAAAGTAAGATGAAAGAATCCAAGATTATCCATGTAATCGAAATTCAAACAAAGTTTACCCCGAATGATACCATCAATTATTCACTGTCAAAACTAAGACAAAGAAAGCAGAATTGTTCTCCGTTCCATTTATTTATTCTTTTTCTTTTCCAGATGTAAAAATCATTTATCAGATATCTCAGTTCTTGAAAGCTTCTACCACGTCATGATCTAAGCTCCAAACTGGTATCATCTCAAGGTTGAAATCGTCAACAGAGCACAACAACACGTCACTTGCCACTTTCACTTAAGCAGAAGTGTCTCTTGCTTCCAGGAAACGGGTCAATTCTCCCTAAGCATTCCTGGAACCTTCGCAGCTAAGCTGTGCAAGAAAACATAAACGATTGCGGTTAAGAATTCATAAACGTAACTACAATGCCAAAAAACAAAGAGAGTAGTGCATAGTTTTTTTTGCTCAGCAGAGAGTAGTGCATAGTGTTGAGTTTATGTACAAATGGGTGACGAAAAAGAAGCGAACCTGCCAAGTACTCGACTCTTAAATCCATTGGCTGATAATAGTGTTGCAGTTGCGGGATATATACACCAGAGTGAGCTTTTCCCACTGAATTCGTATGCCCATTCATCCTGCCCCTATTTTGCCTATGATGCCTAGTAGTGTTAGGAACCTGTAAATGAGAGAAATAAAATGTAAATTCATCTCTAAGACTCGTTTAAGCTATCATCAAACCAGATTAGCTTGTCCTAATAACGTAATTACGTTTCCACAGGGAGGATTCAGTGCAACTAAACCATATTAGTTGACAAATATTTTGCATAAAGGAATAAAAGTTAGAGATACTGTGTAATGATATAGCTACTTATTTTTTAAAAGTAAATCTTTTTCCCAAAATAAATAAAAAGGTCAAAAAACTTGATATTTTTTAAAGTTCTTCAGTAAATTCGACACTCAAAATAGGAACCTGTGATTGTTGAAATGATCTGGTGGGGAGAGTAAAGTCATTAGCCCTCCATCCTGATCCCAATCCCAGAGGTTGATATAAAAGCCCAGATTGAAGCATCTGTGAAGTAACATTTGGATAGAAGTAAGGTGGAAAGCCACTAGGGATAACTGCAGTTGAAGGTCCATTCAATCCTGCTTGTTTTGGTGCATAGTGGAGCTTCAACTGTGTTTTCCTATCCTCCTTCCTCTGAGCGATAGCAATATACAGTGGCTTACGGTGGAACATGCATCCTGCGGCATGTAGCAGCAACGTAAATAGGAACATAAACAACGTAATAAAAGCGATGCAGACATAATGGTCCTAGATGGAATAAGTGTTCAAAATCATTGATGTAACAGGGATGTAAATTCTTAAGATCAGAACTTTAATTAGAAATTGGTATAAAAAAGTAAAAAACAACATAAATTATACCTGATCTTTCATTTGTAATCCTAAATGTAACATACAAGTCTTGTGTTATATTATTCAAATGTTATAGCAAGCACTTGTTCCCTGTTTCATAGTATTAATACAAATCCGCTGACCTTACAATATTACATCCGCAAAACTCACCATAAAAAGTGCTCACAGCTTTATTAGCCTCCTCAGGATTGGAGAAGCAGACAAAACCAAACCCCTTGCTTATCCCTTTGTCATTCCGCATAACTTTTACGGAAGTTATTGTGCCACAAGAACTAAACAGATCTCGTAGTTCTTTTTCACTAACACCGTCATCAATGTTCTTCACATAAAGGTTAGAGCCCTGGAAGGTAGACGAAGACATTGTCAGAAAAACGATTTCACAAGTTGAATGTAAGAGAATGGGCATGAAATTACCTTCGATTTGAGTATTTGCTCCTTGCGTTTTTCCTCAAATTGATGATGCAAGATTTGCTCACGTTCAGCCTTCTTCTGTGCCCTAGCTACATACAGATTTTTTGAACCTACAAATGACAAATCAAAAGGCAAATATGAATCAATATAAAAAAGGCAATTTTGTGAATAAACACCACCTGTACATTAAAGGGTAAATAAACTACCAAATTGCAATCCATTCATTGCTTCCATCGCCTTTCTAGCATCATCTGGATTATCGTAGTTAACGAATGCAAAGCCCTTGGATAGCCCATTGTCATCCTTTGCAATAGCCAAGCTAATAATTTTTCCAAAAGAGGAGAACTTTTCCTGAAGAAGTGCTTCCGTAATATCCGAGTCCAAGTTTTTAATGTACAAATTTGTATACTTGCCATCATTGCCAGGCAAAATGCGGTCATCTTTTCTGACAAACTTCCCAACATATCTATTGGAAAATCAGACTCAGATTAATATTTATCTTAGGCAAATAAGTGTAGAGAAAGCGGATGCAGTAATTAAAATGAAGGCCCAAAAGCAAAAGACTTTGTCATAGTAATGTATGGATAATGAAAAACTTTAACTTTACGGTCTATAGGACACTAGTTAAGAAATCAATAATGAAAATGTTATTGAAAAATATGTTGGACATCATAATGTGGTGCATCAATAACAAGTTTTAGTAAAGTTTCCACTTTTGATTCCTTAACTAGCATTTGCCCTGAAATAATGAAGAGTTTTACATACATCTGCTTGTCTCCCACAGTACAGCCATTCAGCTTCTCAATTGCACTATTTGCAGCTTCCTCTGACTCAAATTGAACAAAGCCATATCCTTTGCTCTTCCCGTCCTCATACACGACAACTTTGCTGGACAAAATATTCCCATATTTTTCAAATAAATCATATAGCCCCGCATTATCTATGGATTCTGCCAAGTTCTGCCATGGTATTGAACACCAGAAACTTTCCATTAGAATTCACTTCAAGTAATAATGAACCAGAAATGATTTAAATATTTTATACCAAAGCTGTAGATATACCTTAACAAACAGATTCCCTCTGCCACTTTTCCTTGCATTAGGATCGCGATGTGACCACATGACCCTTATCACTTTCCCAAAAAGATAAGAATTGTTTTTCACCTTGATTGCACGAATTGCTACACAATAAGCATACCAAGGTTAATGGAATCACACTAAATCAACAGGCACAAGCATGCTAAGAGCAACAATAACCCAGAAAGCATATTCTTTACTCTCCTTAGAAAGTATAAATAGAACTAAAAAATTGAAATTGAAGTAGTTGCTTCTACGTGAACAAACTAATTTAGGAAATTGAGTTAGTGTGCACCTTATCTTAAAGATCATCTAAGATCGCAATCAATTTGCTCTAATTTTTTCAAAAGAGAAAATCTCGCAGTTTACAATTACAAATTTCAAGCCAAACACTATAACATAACTTGGTCAGAAAAGTTTAAGCAAGAGCACAACGTGCAACCAAAAATACTTCCACAAACCTAAAATCCTTTAAAACACGTCTTTAATTTTTTTTCTCCAAGAAAACTGAATAAAGGTTTAATTAACAAATCATGACTACTACAGTTTAATTAAACTCACGTGTATGTATATAAATTTTTAACAACTACGTAGACTAAAACCCAAGAGAATGCCATTAAAACTAAAAATATGCAAGGCAACCGCAGAAGCTAGTTTCAGAGCATTCATTGACATTGCAAAAAATCTTAGATAAATAACCACATTTGCAGTTGCTAGGCAGCTGCAGATAGCCCAAGAACCTAGACGCTGCGACCAAAGTTGCATTGGAAGACGCATTTTATAAAACTTAGTTTTTGCCTCCATTCCCACACGCTAAACTCGCAAGAGTCTTCCAAGATTAGCGTTTTTTTACAAAAACAGCAATAGTATCAACAAACCCTCAGAAGGCCAAATCTCAAACATCAAACTACGTGCCAAGAAATGAAATACTCCAGAAAACAAAACACTAATTCGAACTATCAATATTTCTCCATCATTCCTTTCACGTTATCGCAATCGATAAATAAAAGTCCATGTAACTAGCAATTTCCAAGATCCCTCGCTTTAAAACCTAGACCAGTTCATGCTACCAAGACACGTTAGTGTAAAGATAAATTAAAACAAACCGCAAAGACGCACAACAATATTAGAAGAAACGATAAAGAAAACGCAGCAATGCAATTTATCTAGCAATTGTTAATCGTGAATGTTACTATATATAAATATCTCAGAGATATACCGTCTTCCTGAGACAAAAAGTTGACGTAACCGTAACGGAGCGACGTCTTCGTCATGGAATCCCTGCAGACGCGAACGGAACTGAGGCTTTCGAATTCGGCGAAAGCGTGGTAGAGTTGGGCGTCGGAAATGTCAGGTTGAAGGTCTCCAACGTAAAGCGAAGCCGGCGCCGCGGCAACCGTCGCGGGAATGGCCATTGGTGAATCGAAGAACGAGGGAGCGATAAAGAACGGAAAATCGAAAAGGTGGTTACTAAAACCCTTCCTCGAACGACGGCGTTTTCTTTGAGAATCTTGATGAGAGACTGAGAGTGCCTAAACGCAGAGAGAGAGAGAGAGAGTGCGACTCAGTGAGTGTGAGGATCTTGCATGCACGTAGACGCAGCAGGATTGACCGTTCAGTATTAATAGGTGAACAAACGTGAAATTCTGATCACGCGCTTTGCTGGTGCGTTACTGCGCCTCATTTTTATGCTTTATAATTATTTTTTAATTTTTATTGAAAATATTTTTACATAAGATAATTAATATCATGTGACACATAACTTAAGTCCAAATTCTTTAGAAATATTAATGTGTCATTGATTATGAAATGACATGGGAGGTAAACAAATTAAAATTTCAAATTAGATATTTATATTCATACATCTTAATATGTTATAATTAATGAAGTACTTTTCCCTTTTTAGGCTTTCAAAATTGAAAGTGGAGAAGATGAAGTTTAATAAAATATTTAAAGAAAAATAATAAAATACTTATTATTGTTTATGTACAGTGGTCCGTAGCCATTAGTATCACTTCACTTTTAAATACCGAGTTATTTTCTTCAATATTTTTATATTATGTATTTTCATACAATTGAACAATAGGGGATACAGCTCTTGAAAGTATTATTTAGGATAATATATTAGTATTGTATATGATAATAAAGTTCATTTCTCTTCCATTAGTATCGTATAGGATAATATATTAGTATTCAAAATAAAATATCTTCTTATAATACATGTTTTCTTACATTTTCAATTAGAGATGTTCAAAAGCATATGCTCATACAATTTGATCTTTTATTTTGTGTATTATTGAAATTGGTATTTATCTATAATATGAACTTTTCTTCTGATGAAACTTGTCGTGGACTTACTATAATTACTCTGGTACAGGGAAAAACATAAAATATTATATTGTTTCCTCAATTAGATTATCTAATCTTTTTATTTTATATTTTCTATTGTATTTATTATTTTCATAATGTTCACGTGTCATAGTAGTAATACTTAGTTGACATTATCTTTACTATTTTTTAAAGGATTTATAGATTTTATTTACAATGCATAAAATTGGGATTGAGTTTGCTAGACTACAATAACTAGATTAACATTATTGGACTATTAATAATAGATGTATTTGCATAATAAATGTTGTTATCCTTTGTTGTACAATTAACAAAATTAAGTTTAGGCCAATAACCTTCCTACTTAAGGAAAGGTATTTTTAGAAATGATAACATTATTTATTATATGTAATCATTGATAATTAATGTTATACAAATAGACAATTTAATGACAAATTGTAATATACTCAAGCACGCATTTCAGTTCAAACACATTTTTAACATCTTAATTATATTATGTCATCAAACATATGAATAACATGATTTATGACAAACATTACATATGCATTATAAAAATAATATTAATACATATAGTATTTTATCGACAACGTTTAGTATAATACATTATATGGAAAATGTGTAAAACTATAAGTATTAGAAAATTATAATTACATACTAATTTTAATATACACAATTTATTTGGAATCACTTAAAATTTGTTATATACTCAACATTTAAGTTTAATAATAGATTTATTGTGTAGTTTTAAGTTATTATAGTAAAAGTTGATAAATTTATAGTTTTAATTAAATGTTTGTCACACCAGTGTAAAAAATATAGAAGTTTTGTGGGAAAGACAATAAATTATGGAAAGAAGTATATCATATAAAATGTAAATACTTCATCCAACAAACAATACAATATCTTATACTTTTCATTTCATTTGATAAAAAAAATATTTATTAAACAATAAGTACACACAAACATTAAACTTATTTTGTATCAAACAAAAACATTCTTTAAGTTTATTAATATACTGAAGGGAATGTCTTTGTCTTGTATCTACCCAACACAAATATCAAAATCATTTAGGATATGAGTTAAAATTGTTTTGTTTTAACACTTATCCAAACACAATCTTAGTCAATTTTGATCCAACACTCTACCTTCTACAATATTTGATTTTTATTTTGTTTTAAGTAAAATTTTCTCTAACCAAATATTAATAAATAATGTCAATTATCGAGATGTTTCTTAAAAAAAAATATCACAATTAAGAGTCACAATGAAATGACAAAAATCATTTAGAAAAAAACAAAAGAGTCATTATCATATTTTACTAATAAAAACTATGAAAAAACTTTTAAAAAGATAATAATATTTGAAACCAAATTTAGAGTACGGGAGTGAATTACATACAAGGAAAGATTATTATTAATTAAATGCACAAAATTATGTAATTTTTAAAATATTTATTTTTAAAAAATCAAATAAAAATATATGTATAAACTACTTTTTAGTATTTTTCAAAAAAAAAGTTTATATAATTATTTATGAATACATCCATAAATAAATATATTTATTTATTCAACAATTCATAAATGATTATAAAATATATATTTTAGTTAATGATTGTAAAATCATTAATTATTCGAAGATTTAAAAATTTAATTAAATCAGGATATGTCTAGAAAATATCTATGACAACTTATAAAAACTCATTACACATATTTTAATGAATATATTTGTCACTTTCTAACTATATCATTAAGTGTTGCATTTTAGTCATAAATGATATTATTGATCTCTATGTAAATTTTATATTATATATTTGCTTTATTATTGTGATATTCTCCTCATTATTCTCTTTCAAAATAACTAATATAGTTGTCCATTTAATAAGACTTTTTAGTTATGACAACAACTTGAAATGTTAATTTGATTATAATCTACCAAGATAGGATTAACCATGGTAGATAGGATTAACCAACTAATGTATGAGTGATTTTATGATTATGACTCTGAACCTTCAATCCAACTTTATTTGTTGTGGATAGACGTACACTACAACTTAAAAGGATAATCATATTTTATACCAATTTTAATGACTTCCAAACTGTGTCTGTAGTTTTTATGCGTACTATCTCTTTCATAAATTTTAATCACAAAACCAATTTTAAAAACTAGAATATATTTATTATATAAATTTAAGTTTATGAAAAATATTTAAAAATTAATATAATTATTATATTTTGTAAAAATTAATGATAATACTTTAGTACTTAATAGCGAGAATGTACTTAAATTATTTATACACCCTGTTAAAAAATGTACTCAATCGTATAATTGTTTCAAATCCAAATGAAACAACGATTCATAATATTCTGAGTATAATTAATCAAATTTGTTCTTCAATCCCACCCCAAATTTTGTTCCCAAATTTGTTTGTTCTTCAATCCCTCAACGATTCGAAAATTCCAAACCTCTTTTTGAAAGCGCTGACTCCCAAAAGTTACGGGAGAATAACGCCATTCGACGGTGTTCGCGGCTGTCAGGTGCCTATCTTCCCCTTTACCGCCTCTCACGTTGAATATCTTTCATTGGGTAGGGCTCCGGGCATCAAAGTTCAAAGCTTTCTACACGAATCATGTTTTTTTTTTTTTTTCTTTTTTTCATTGATCCTTAGGTTATAAAAGTCATCAGTCATTGTACATGAAAAGGAGGGATCTTTTACTGAAGCTATTGGAGACTTGCTGTGGTAAGATATCGGTTACACAGTTGCACTCACAGTGTTTGAAAGTGGGCCTAGCTAATGATAGTTTGGTTGTTACCAGGCTTAATGTTCTTTATGCTAGATATGCATCCCTTTTTCATGCACATAGGCTGTTTGAAGAAACGTCTTGTAAAACTGCCCATTTATGGAATGCATTGCTCAGGAGCTACTTTATGGAGGGAAGATGGGTAGAGACGTTATCTCTATTCTATCAAATGAATGCCAATGCAGTGTCAAGTGAGGAAAGACCTGACAATTACACAGTGCCTATTGCTCTAAAATCATGTGCAGGTTTGCGGAAGCTTGAGCAGGGGAAAATGATTCATGGATTTCTTAAGAAGGGGAAGATAGATAATGACATGTTTGTAGGGTCTGCGCTGATTGAGTTGTACACAAAATGTGGACAAATGAATGATGCTGTGAAAGTGTTTACTGAGTATTCAAAACCAGATGTGGTTTTATGGACTTCAATAGTTACTGGGTATGAGCAGAATGGCAGTCCTGAACTTGCACTTGCATTTTTCTCCCGGATGGTTGTGTTGGAGCACGTAAGTCCCGATCCAGTAACACTTGTTAGCGCTGCTTCTGCTTGTGCCCAGTTATCTGATTTTAACATTGGAAGAAGTGTACATGGATTTGTAAAACGAAGGGGTTTCGACGCCAAGTTATGTTTGGCCAATTCTATGCTAGATATGTATGGAAAACTTGGGTCCATTAAGAATGCAGCTAATTTGTTCAGGGAAATGCCAAATAAGGATATTATATCATGGAGCTCAATGATTGCCTGTTATGCTTCTAATGGAGCTGAAACCAATGCATTAGATCTTTTCAATGAAATGATAGATAAAAGAATTGAACCCAATAGGGTTACAGTGGTTGGTGCATTGAGAGCTTGTGCTTCCAGTTCAAATTTGGAAGAAGGTACACGTATTCATAAATTAGCAATCAATTATGGATTCGAGTTGGATATCATTGTCTCTACAGCTCTTATGGATATGTACATGAAGTGTTTTTCCCCTGAAAAAGCAATTGACCTTTTCAACAGAATGCCTTATAAGGATGTAGTTTCTTGGGCTGTTTTGTTCAGTGGGTATGCTGAAGTTGGAATGGCGCACATGTCCTTGGGGTTATTTTGCAACATGTTATCAAGTGGAACACGACCCGATGCTATTGCTCTAGTGAAGATTCTTACTGCAAGTTCAGAATTGGGGATTCTTCAACAAGCTGTATGCCTTCATGCTCTTATAACTAAAAGTGGATTTGAAAGTGATGAATTTATTGGAGCATCACTCATAGAGTTGTATGCAAAATGTAGTAGCATAGATAATGCTAACAAGTTTTTCAAAGGATTGACACATAAAGATGTTGTTACCTGGAGCTCAATGATTTCCGCTTATGGATTCCATGGGCTAGGAGAAGAGGCTTTGAAATTATTTTATCAGATGACTAATCATTCAGATGTTCAGCCTAACGAAGTAACCTTCGTCTCAATTCTGTCTGCCTGTAGTCATGCAGGTTTGATTGAAGATGGGATAAAGATGTTTCACGTCATGGTGAATGAGTACCAATTGATTCCCGGTTCAGAGCATTATGGGATTATGGTTGATCTTCTTGGTCGAATGGGAGAGTTGGATAGGGCCTTGGACTTGATTAATGACATGCCCATGCAAGCTGGCCCTCATGTATGGGGAGCCTTACTTGGTGCATGCCGTATACATGAAAATATAAAGATGGGGGAGTTTGCAGCCCAGAATCTTTTTCCGTTGGACCCTAATCATGCAGGGTATTATACACTGTTATCAAATATACATTGTGTGCACAAGAATTGGCATGATGCTGCAAAAGTCAGGACATTGATAAAGGAGAATAGGTTGAAGAAGATTGTTGCTCAAAGCATGGTTGAGATAAAGAATAAAGTTTACAGTTTCGTAGCTGGTGATAGATTCTGTCGTGAATCTGATCAGATTTATGAAATGCTGAGAAAATTAGATGCAAAAATGAGGGAAGAAGGTTATGATCCTCCAGTATTGTCACAGGAAATGCAGTTCTAGTATCAGCTAAGTGGAACTTTAAATCTGATGGGAAGTTATCAATGGCAGAACCAAGCCATACATATCCCTTCTAAACATAATGCTGCCACCATTTTCCAAACGGGAAAGGTTCAAGAATACCTTGAAACCTAAATGGTTAAAGGATTTTATGGATGGCATAAAGATATTAGAATATTATTTTAACGATATTTAGACAGACACAGACACAGAGGTTTTCTACATGAATTAGTTTTTTTCTTCATTGAAACTAATGGGTTAAAGATGTGTTTGAACTGGTGCCATATTACTAAACAAAATTTGAACTGTCAGACGAATTCCTCTAAAAAAGGATTTGTTTGAACTTGAAGGTAAGTGTGGGTGGGGGTGATTTGGTGTGTCCCATGGTTGTATTATCTTATTATTTTTAAGTGCAACAGAATTATAAGACAAATTGAGCATATATAAGGATTGGATTTTGGTGTAAAACAATAGTGAACTCTGTTGCACAAGTTACTTTGAAAAATGTCTTGTTGCAAGGGAATCTGCACTGATCGACCATTCAACAGGTATTGAAACAAACCAGCCTTAAACTATTTACATTTCTGGATGTTATTTTATAAGTGTACTTGTTGAATGACTTGATTGTTGATTTTCCTTCTCTGCATGATTAAAGCTCTTTACGTGAAATGAGAATGCATTAAAAGAAGTGAGAATTATCTTATCTAATACTCAAGTCACGATCATATGCACCAAATCCTCATAACAATATGAGGGGTGTGAACGGTAGGAGACAAAGAAGCAAGGGGGAAATTGAAGTCTATCAAGCTCAATCAAGCCTTCCAATTCTCGGCCAAGCTAGTCAACATGAGCAAGAAAAAGTCAATGAGCAAAGCTAAGACATGACAAGTGTGGAGGAAGAGAGAAGGCATGACCCTAGCATGGAAAGCACGCCGTAAATTCAACCAAGCTTAATCATTGTCTTTTGAAATTTAAAATTCCCTCCTTTTCTTGAATTTTTGACCACTTGTTAGGTTACTTTTCATTTAGAATTTTCGGATGCCTGGGTTATAAATATCCATTCATTTTCTTTGCAAACAACACAATTCTTAGAAAAGAGAGTTCTCTTTTGTTTGAATCTTATCTTTGATACTTGGATTAAGTGATGACTCCATCATTCCATGTTTATGGTCCAATGCCACGAGATTGTCTATAGATTTTGATGATAATAAACACCTTTTATGATTTACCTGTGAATATATTATTTGAATATTCTAACATGTATTTTATAATAATTGAAGAAATGATTTATAAACTATTTAGTGGTATCACCAAGTATCACAATACATGGTCTAAGGAAACAAAAATATTACAATGATTATATTTAATTGTGATTAGTTATTATATATACAAATTTGTTTGAATTGTTATATTAAAATAGAGGCAACGGTGCAAATGAAGATTTGTATCATATCTTTCTAAAGTTTCTAGTCCAAGTATAAATGGAAATTCTATCAAGTTTCAAGTGAATAATAGTCGTAATGGTCATATAATAAGTCTATACAAAGGATTCAAAATGAAATGAAAAACATAACTATTGTAGTGTTTTTTTTAAAGAATATTAATTTTTATAATTATTTATTTTGTGAAATAAATCTAATAAACTTAAACAATACTCCCTTTGAATTACATGGATTAAGATGATTTAATCAAAAGTAATTTGTATATTCGTAATAATTAAGAGTGATTTGTATATTTGTTTATATACGTGTTTTTTTTTTTTTTTTTTTGAAGGATTTTTTTTT